>Ga0209592_1000023_pt1 | contig 42349 bp, 40 predicted proteins | sample PPLLak2March2015_2_FD_187251 | JGI IMG/M metagenome (GOLD analysis project Ga0209592, IMG submission 187251) | Freshwater sediment microbial communities from Prairie Pothole Lake near Jamestown, North Dakota, USA - PPLs Lake P8 Core (3) Depth... | ecosystem: Environmental > Aquatic > Freshwater... | reverse complement strand
GGAGGCCGCGGCCCGTACGAAGGCGAGGATGGCGGCCGCGGCCTCCGCGTCGCCGATGGCGTTGCGGCGATAGGCGTCCTGGTACGCGGCGAGCGCGGCGTCGAGCTCGGCAAACTTCCCGGTCTCGAGCAGTGCGCGCAGCCTGCCCACGTCCGGCTTGGGCGGCGCATCGGCGCCGCGCGTCGGCGCGGGCACCTGACGCGGACGCTCCCAGCGCGCCCCGCGCAGCATCTCGAGCGCGGCGGCCGCGGCGGTCTGGTGTCCGTCGTTGGTGAGGATGGTGAAGCCGATGCGCAGCTCGCCGAGCGCGAGCATTCCCTGCGTCAGGTACATGTACTGCCCGGGCTGCGGCGCGCGGTCGGTGGCGCGGAAGTAGTAGCCGGATCCTTCCCGGCCCTTGAGCTCGAGCACCGGGATCGATTTCTCGATCGCCTGCGCTTTCACGCGCTCTGCGGCCGACGCCACGTGCTTGCGGATCTCGCCGGGCGCCGGCAGCGCCGGGCCGAGCGACATCTGCCAAAGCGGCGTCAGCAGCACCTGGAAGGGCGGTCCCGCCTCCGGGCCGTAGCCGATCGTCGGCGGCGTCAGGGCATCGCGTCGCGCCACCTGCTCGCTCCAGCCCTGCGGAACGGCGAGGCGCAAGGCACCGCGCTCGGCAAGCGGGTAACGGCGCTCAGCCGGCTGCGCGTGCGCGACCGCCAGGAATGAACAGACAAGACCAAGGCCAAGCAGGCCCCGAAGCACAGTGCTGCGAGAGTGGATCATCGCCCCCCCTTTCTGCTGCACGCCCCCTCAGGAGCGCATTGTGCCTCAACGTACCAGGGAGTCGATGATGACGCTGACGCCGGTGGCGTCGTTCGCGACCGGCTTGCTCGCGCCGTGCAGGTCGCCGGGCTGCGGCGCCGCCTGGCCGGACTTGGAGATGCGCGCGGTGACGACCACGCGCGGGTGGGCGGAGATCGACATGCCCGGCGCCATCGCCATCGCGTCGTTGAGGGAGAACTTCGCCGGCAGGTCGCGCACCTTGACGCGCTGCACGGCGAGGGGCATCTGCGGGCCCTCCGCGGCGCGCGCGTAGATGAACACGGTGTCGTCGGGGGCGGCCTTGTCCTTCACCTTCGCCGACAGGCTGACGGTGCCCTGCAGCGCCTTTTCGGCGGGAACCGGGCTGCCGGCCATCTGCAGCGCCTCGTCGATGTTGCTCTGGATGATGCGCGCGTCCTCGGTGCCCGGCTCGACGTGCGGCAGCATGCGTTTCCAGTAGCCGGCGGCGGCGGCGAACTGCCGGCGGTTGAACTCGATGGTGCCGGCGAGGGCGAGCGCCTTCATGTTGCTGGGGTCGATCTCGAGCGCGCGGTGCACGAGCTTCTCGGGCTCGCCCTCGAGGCTCTGGCCGCGCGCCATCGCGAGCGCGTCGGCGAAGTCGGCGAGGAGCTGCGCGTCGCGCGGGGCGCGCACCGCGGCCTTGGCGTACGCGTCGGCGGCCTCCGTGAAGCGCCCGAGCACGCTGTAGGAGCGCCCGAGCAGTTTCCAGCCGTCGGCGTCCTCCGGGTTCTCGCGCATCTTCGCGGCGAGGCGCTCGACCATCGCCTCGATCTGCTCGGCGCCGACCGACGCGTGCGGGTCCGCCTGGGGACTGAGTGCCGCGGGGCTGCCGATCGCGACGTAAACCAGGACTGCCACGACCGGCACGGCCGCGGCCAACCCGATCGCCATGCCTCGTGTGCCCCGGCGCGCCGGGGCCTCGTCGGGCACCGCCACATCCTCGAGCAGCCGCGCCTCGAGCTCGGCGCGGGCGCGCTCGTAGTCGGCCTGCGCGATCTTGCCGGCGGCGAGGTCCGCCTCGAGCTCGCGCAGCTGGTCGCGGTGGATGGAGACGTTCGCGTCGCGGCGCGAGAGGGCTTGCCCGGCCCGGGAGAACAGCAGAGGCCGCAGGAGCAGAAGCAGGGCGACCGCGGCGAGCGCGGCGCCGGCGGTCCAGAAGAGCGTCATTCGAGCAGCTTCGCCGCGCGCGCGCGGTCGGCCTCTGAAAGTTGTCTTTCAGGAAGTGCCTGTTTCCGGACACGGCGGATCAAAAACCAGATACCGAAAAGCAGAAAGAGGAAAGGTCCCGCCCAGAGGAGCACCGTGCTCGCCTTGAGCGGCGGGCGGTAGAGGACGAAATCGCCGTAGCGCGCCACCATGAAGTCGATCACGTCGCTCTCGCTCTTGCCGGCGGCGAGCTGCTCACGGATCTGGTTGCGCAGGTCGACCGCGAGCGGCGCGTTGGAGTCGGCGATGGTCTGGTTCTGGCACACCAGGCAGCGCAGCTCGTGCGCAAGGCCGGTGACTCGTTTTTCGAGGTTGGGGTCTTCTGCCCAGCATATCCCGGCAAAGAGAACTGCCACCCAGAAAATTCCCGCCTTCATCTGCTCAGTTCCTGGACCAGCGGCTGCACCTTCTTCTGCGACGCCTCGGGCGTGAGCGGGCCGATGTGCTTGTAGCGGATCACGCCCTTGCGGTCGATGACGTAGGTCTCCGGCACGCCGTAGACGCCGTAGTCGATGCCGATGCGCCCGGAGACGTCGTAGACGGTGAGCTGGAAGGGATCGCCGTTCCGCTTCAGCCAGGGCAGCGCGTCCTCGCGCGCGTCCTTGTAGTTGAGCCCGACCACCGGCACGGTCTTCGCGAGCTCGGTGATCACCGGGTGCTCGACCAGGCACGGCGGGCACCACGACGCCCAGACGTTGAGGACCCACACCTTGCCCAGCATGTCCTTCTGCGAGAAGGTCTTCTCCGGCGCTTGGAGCAGCGGCAGCGCGAAGTGCGGCGCCGGCTTGCCGACCAGCGGCGAAGGCACCTCGCGCGGGTTGAGCGTGAGCCCGGCGGCGAGCAGCGCCACCAGCGCCAGGAAGAAGAACACGACCCAGGCGACTCGCCTCATGCCGCAGCCGGTACTGCTTCTTTCGCTTTCAATGCAATTCTGTAACGGCGGTCGGTCGCGGCGAGCAGGCCGCCGAGCGCCATGATCAGGCAGCCCCCCCAGATCCAGTCGACGAAGGGCTTGTGCTGCAGCTTGACCAGCCAGGTGCCGCCCTCGAGCGGATCGCCGAGCGAGACGTAGAGGTCGCGTGCGAGCCCCGGGTCGATCGCCGCCTCGGTCATCACCTGGTTCTGCACCGTGTATACGCGCCTTTCGGGATGCATCACCGTCACCGGGCGGCCATCGCGCGTCACCGCGATCGTCGCCCGCGCGGCGACGTAGTTCGGGCCCTTCACGTTGCCGACCCCCTCCATGCGGAACTGGTAGCCCGCGAGCGTCGCGGCATCGCCGGGCTTCATCTTCAGGTCGAGCTCCGACTCGTAGCCCTTGACGAGCGTGACGCCGGCCACGAACACCGCCACGCCGATGTGGGCGAGCACCATGCCGTACTGGGACCGCGTCTGCTGCAGGCCCTTTCTCAGCGAAAGCAGGCTGGTCGCGAAAATCCAGACGGCGAGCGCGAGGCCGAATCCGACCATCGCATGCCACTGGCCGAACGCAAAGGGCAGCAGAAGCCCCAGTGAAAAACTGACCGCGAGCGCCCAGCGCAGGAGCACCGCGAGCTCGGGAAGGCTGGCGCGCTTCCAGCGCGCGAGCGGCCCCACGCCCATGAGGAAGAGCGCCGGCGCCATGATCGGCACGAACACCGCCTCGAAGTACTGCGGCCCGACCGAGATCTTGCCCGCGCCGAGGGCGTCGATCAGCAGGGGATACAGGGTGCCGAGGAACACGGTGGCGGCGGCGGCGGCGAGGAGCACGTTGTTCGCGAGCAGGAAGCTTTCCCGGGAGACCGGCTCGAAGCGCCCGCCCAGCCCGATGCGCCCGGTGCGCCAGGCGTAGAGGATGAGCGCGCCGCCGATCATCACCGCGAAGAGCGCGAGGATGAACACGCCGCGCTTGGGATCCACCGCGAAGGCGTGGACGGAAGTGAGCACGCCCGAGCGCACGAGGAAGGTGCCGAGCAGGGACAGGCCGAAGGCGACGATGGCGAGCAGCACGGTCCAGCTCCTGAATCCGCCGCGCTTCTCGGTCACAGCGAGCGAATGGATGAGCGCGGTGCCGACGAGCCAGGGCATGAAGGAGGCGTTCTCCACCGGGTCCCAGAACCACCAGCCGCCCCAGCCGAGCTCGTAGTAGGCCCAGGCGCTGCCCAGCGCGATGCCGAGCGTCAGGAACACCCACGCCACCGTCGTCCACGGCCGCGACCAGCGCGCCCAGGCGGCATCGAGCCGCCCCGAGATGAGCGCCGCGACGGCGAAGGCGTAGGCCACGGAGAAGCCGACGTAACCCATGTACAGCATCGGCGGATGGATCACCATGCCCGGGTCCTGCAGCAGCGGGTTCAGGTCGCGGCCGTCGGCGGGCACCGGGAACAGGCGGTCGAAGGGGTTGGAGGTGAAAAGCAGGAAGGCGAGGAAGCCGGCGCTGACGAGGCCCATGACGCCGAGCACGCGCGCCACCATGTCCTCGGGCAGGTGCGAGCTGAAGAAGCTCACCGCGCTCATCCATACGCCGAGCATCAGGCACCACAGGAGGAGCGAGCCCTCGTGCCCGCCCCAGGCCCCCGCGACCCGGTAGTGCAGCGGCAGCGCGCTGTTCGAGTGCAGCGCGACGTACTGCACGGAGAAGTCGTTGGTGACGAAAGCGTAGGTGAGGCAGCCGAACGCGAACGCCACCATCAGCGTCTGCGCCTGCGCGCCGGAGCGGGCAAGGCTGCCCCAGGCCGTGTTGGTCAACGGCAGAATGCCCTGCGCCAGCGCCACGACGAGCGCGAGGGACAACGCCACCTGGCCGAGTTCCGGGATCATTTCATCTGCAGTGTTTTTTGCGCCTGCTCCACCGCGTGGGCGGCGTCCGGCGGCATGTAGTTCTCGTCGTGCTTGGCGAGCACCTCGCGCGCGCGAAACACCCCGTCGGGGCCGAGGCTTCCCTGCGCCACCACGCCCTTGCCCTCGCGGAAGAGGTCGGGCAGCGCGCCGCTGTACACCACGGGGATGTTCTTCGCCGTGTCGGTGACCACGAACTTCACTTCCACGCCCTCGCGCTTCACGCTGCCCTCGAGCACCATGCCGCCGATGCGGAAGGTGCGCCCTTGCGGCGCCTCGTTCGCCACCACCTGCGAGGGCGTGAAGAAGAACACCAGGTTCTTCTCGAACGCGGTGAGCACCAGCGCCGCGACGATGCCGAGCGCGGCAACGCCCACGGCGATCGCCGCCATGCGCTTATGTCTTGGCTTCACGTGACCTTCTTGTCAGGAGAAAGATTTCGGTTGCCAGCAGGAGAACGGTGACCCCGTAGGAGCCCCAGACGTACAGCGCATACCCGCCCATGGCGAAGAATTCGCTCATTCCGCCACCGCTTCGCGCTCGCGCATGATGCAGCGCACCCGCACCATGGCGACGGCGATGCTGTACAGCCAGAAGGCGAGCGCCATGAGCAGCATGCCGGTCAGCATGGTCTTCGCCATCGCCGGCGCGCGGGTCAGGCTCACCGACGCCCCCTGGTGCAGCGTGTTCCACCACTGCACCGAGTAGTAGATGATCGGGATGTTCACCACTCCCACCAGCGCGAGCACCGCGCAGGCGCGGTCGGCCCGGCGCGGGTCCTCGATCGCCGCGTGCAGCGCCATGAAGCCGAAATAGAGAAAGAGCAGGATCAGCTCGGAGGTGAGGCGCGCGTCCCACACCCACCAGGTGCCCCAGGTCGGCTTGCCCCAGAGCGACCCGGTCCACAGCGCGATGAAGGTGAACAGCGCGCCGGTGGGCGCGATCGCGGAAGCCATCATGCCGGAGAGCCGCGTGTTGAAGGCGAGGCCGAGGGCCGCCCAGAAGGCCATCACCACGTACAGGAACATCGACATCCAGGCCGCCGGCACGTGGATGAAGATGATGCGGTAGGCCTCGCCCTGCTGCGCGTCGGTCGGCGCGACGAAGAAGCCCACGTAGAGGCCGGCAGCCGCAAGAATCGCGGCCGCCAGCCCACACCACGGCGCGATGCGCCCGGCGAGCGGGAAAAAAGTCTGCGGCGAGGCGTACCAAAACCATCTCATTCCGAAGAAATCCTCAGGGCTGCGGCGATCGCCCAGGGGGCGAACGCGGCGGCAAACACCAGGGCGGCTGCGAGCAGCAGGAGCTGCGCCTCGCCCCCCGATCCGGCGGCGGACATCTCGACCGCGCCTGCGCCGAGGATCAGCACCGGAACGTACAAGGGCAGCACCAGCAGCGCGAGCAGCACGCCGCCGCCTCGCAGGCCGAGGGTCAGCGCCGCGCCGATCGCCCCGATCAGGCTGAGCACCGGCGTTCCGAGCGCCAATGATAAGGCAAGCACGGGGTAGAGAACCGCCGGCAGGTCGTACTGCAGCGCGATCACCGGCGCAATCGCCACCAGCGGCAGGCCCGAGGCGAGCCAGTGCGCAGCCGCCTTGGCGAGCACCACCACGCCCAGCGGCGCCGCGCCGAGCAGCATCTGCTCGAGCGTGCCGTCGGCATGGTCGGCAGCGAACAGGCGCGAGAGCGAGAGCATCGAGGAGAGCAGCGCCGCCACCCAGATCACCCCGGGCGCGATCTCGCGCAGGAGGTTCGGCTCGGCGCCGATGGCGAGCGGGAAGAGGCTCGCCACGATGACGAAGAAGAGCAGCGCCGTCGCGACGTCCGAGCGCCGGCGCAGCGCGAGCAGCAGGTCGCGCGAGAGCACGCAGCGCGCCGCCGCCAGCATCTCAGCCGAGCTCCAGCACGCGGCTCGCCGCGATGCCGGGATCCTGGTGCGTGGTGAAGGCCACCATGCCGCCGCGGCGCGTGTGTGCCTCGATCAGCTCTTTCAAGAGACCGATTCCCTGGACATCCAGGGCCGTGAACGGCTCGTCGAGCAGCCACAGCGGCACGGACCCGGAGAGGCACAGGCGCGCCAGCGCCGCGCGCCGCTTCTGGCCCTGCGAGAGCCTTTTCACGAACGAACCGGGGACCTGGAAGCGCTCCAGCGCAGCCTTGATTGTTTCCGCGGGAACGGCCATTCCGGAAAGCCGTGAAGCGATCTGCAGGTTCTCTTCCGGGGTGAGCTCGTCCTTCACCGCCGGCGCGTGGCCGAGGTAGACGATCTGCCGCGCGTATTCCTCGCGCAGCGACCGGATGCGCTCGCCCTGCCAGCGCACCTCGCCCGCGTCGGGCGGCAGCAGCCCGCACAGGATGCGCAGCAGGCTGGTCTTGCCGCTGCCGTTCGCGCCCGCGACGCGCAGCGATTCCCCGGCGCCGAGCCGCAGGCTCAGGCCCGTGAAGAGCGTCTTTCCCTGGCGCACGCATGCGAGCCCTGCCGCTTCGAGCATGGCCCGCATTCTTGCAGAAAGACGGGAAGGCGCCGCTACTTGAGCTTGACCGCCTGGATGTCGGCCTTGGCGCCGAGGCCCAGCGTCTTCACGAACGAGACCTGGTGGCCGCGGGTGGTGATGTTGTCGTCGTGCACCGCGAAGCCGACGCTGTAGACGCCGCCGTCCTTGAGCGCCTTGTCGTCGGCGTTGGCGAGACCGAGCGGCCGGGTGATGATCACCGTCCACGTGCCGTTCTTCCAGGTGCCCTTGCCCGCATTGTCCGCGGCCGAATCCTCGGCCTTCTGCAGGAAGTAGCGCGGCAGCATGTCGCCTTCTTTCCAGCCTGCGTTCGGATCGAACGCCACGGCATTGACGTCCTTGATCAGGAAATGATTGCGCTTGCGCAGCTGCTGCGCGGTGGTCGCCTTGGACTTGAACTTCTTGGCGTCGTACATGAACTTCGGCACTTTCTTCTCGTTGTCCATGTTCGAGGCGAAATGGTTCTTGCCCTTGTCGAAGTTGCGGTACTCCAGCACGAAGCCGTCGTCGACGCCGCCGACCGGATTGCTGCGGTGCGCGCGCCACTGGAAGAAATCGACGAAGCCGCCCTCGGCCTTGAGCTTGGCGATCTCGTCATCGGACTTGACCGTCGACCAGTCGCTCGGGTTGGTGCGGCTGAGCGGCAGGTACTTGCGCACGTCGTTCTTCTTGAGCGCCTTCTGCGCGTCTTCCTTTGAAGCGACGCCCGGCATGTCGCGCTCGCCGGTGTGGCAGGTGAGCCAGCAGCCCTGCGCGGCAAATCCCGGCACCTTGCCGTCGTCGACCATGAGCGTGAGCCGATCCTCGTAGATCGGCGGCTGCTTGCCTTCCTGCACGGGCTTGTCCAGCCGCGGGCCGCCGTAGACCTTCCATTCCTTGCCGTCGAAGCGGTAGAAGGGATACTCGATCCCCGGTGTCTTGGCGTTGGTTTTCCACTGGAAGCGCAGGTACGCGTTCTGGTCATCGTACGCCGCCTGCACTTTGAGCTCCTTGTATCCGTCCTTGCCCTTCACGGGCATGGGCTCGAGTGCGCCGCCCTTGACGACCTTCTCGCCGAGCTTCTTCTCCTGCCCCTGATGGCAGCCCGCGCAGGGGAGATTGCCCTGCACGCCCTGCGCGCCGGGATGCTTGTCCGAGCGCAGCCACTCGTACGAGGACTGGCCGGGATAGAAGAGGCCCACCGTCGTCGTCGGCACCTTGCTCCAGTTGATCTTCGCCGGATCGGCGGCCATGGCGGGTGCCACGGCGAAGGCGACCAGGCCTGCTAGCCATACTCGCTTCATATGCGACTCCTTCCGAGAGGGGATTGAGGACGTTGCACCCGATCCTAGGCCGCGCACGGGGAGTGGCTTTGACTTGAATCAATAACGCGGCTCATACATCTGCGCGCGGATGTGATGCGCAGCGCCGAAAGGCAGCCCGGACATCGTGCGCGATGCCCGCAGTCCGGGTTTGTGCTAGATCAAGGGCGCACTCGCGCGCCTGCCTAGACTGCCCCAAGAGCCAGGCCGTGAAGCCAAGCCAACCCCCGGTGCACGAAATCGTCGCGCGAGATGACTTCTCCGACGCGACTTACCTCCTCGAGGTGCGTCATCCGCAGATGGCGAGGGCGGCGCGGCCCGGCCAGTTCGTGATCGTGATGGCGCACGAGCGCGGCGAGCGCATCCCGCTCACGCTCGCGGACTTCGACCGCGCCAAGGGCACCATCACCCTCGTGATCCAGGCGGTCGGCAAGACCACCCGGGAGATGCAGCAGTCCTGCAAGGTCGGCACGCGCCTGCATGCGCTCGTCGGCCCGATGGGCATCCCGACGCACCTGAGCAAAGCGAAGAAGGTGCTGTGCGTCGGCGGCGGCCTGGGGGTCGCGCCCGTCTTCCCGCAGGCGCGCGCCTACAAGGAAGCGGGCGCGTATGTGGTCGGCGTGCTCGGTTTCCGCTCCTGGGATCTCGTCTTCTGGAAGGGAAAGTTCGAGAGCGCCTGCGACGAGCTTGTCCTGTGCACCAACGACGGGTCGGCCGGGATCCGCGGCTTCGTGACCGACGGCATCAACCTCGCGCTGAAGAAACATCCCGACCTGGAAGAAGTCGTCGCGATCGGCCCGCCGGTCATGATGAAAGCCTGCGCCCAGGCGACGCGCGCGCGCGGCATCAGGACCATGGTGAGCGTGAATCCGATCATGGTCGACGGCACCGGCATGTGCGGCGGCTGCCGCGTACAGGTGGGCGGCAAGGTGAAGTTCGCCTGCGTCGACGGCCCCGACTTCGACGGCCACCAGGTCGATTTCGACGACCTGATGGCGCGCCTCGCGCGCTACAAGCCGCAGGAGCAGGCCGCGCTCGAGCGCTGGCTCGACACCTGCAAGGCCATACAGCGCACGCCGGAAGCGGCGCTCGAGCTGCCCGACCCGTTCGAGGAAGTTCGCGGTGGCTAGCCTCACTTCATCCAAGGCGAAGAAAAGGACGATCCGCACCATCCCGCAAGAGCGCACGCCGATGCGCGAGCAGGAGCCGAAGGCGCGCGCCCGGAACTTCAGCGAAGTGGCGTGCGGCTACTCGCTCGAGGACGCGATCCGCGAGTCGGAGCGCTGCCTGCTGTGCCCGGACCCGGCCTGCATCGCGGGCTGCCCGGTCAACATCGACATCCGCGAGTTCATCCGCAAGATCGGCGAGCAGGACTTCCGCGGCGCGTACGACGTCATCAGCGCGACCAACCTGCTGCCGGCGATCTGCGGCCGCGTCTGCCCGCAGGAAAGCCAGTGCGAAGAGGTCTGCACGGTCGGCGAGACGCTCGAGCCGGTGGCGATCGGGCGCCTCGAGCGCTGGGTCGGCGACCGCGCGCTCGCCGAGGGCTGGTCGAGCGCTCCTTACATGGAGCCCAGCGGCTTCCGCGTCGGCATCGTCGGCTCCGGCCCCGCCGGCATGGCGTGCGCCGCCGACATGGCGAAGGCCGGGTGCGAGGTCACGGTGTACGAGGCCTTCCAGGAGCCGGGCGGCGTGCTCAAGTACGGCATCCCGGACTTCCGGCTGCCGAACCCGGTGATCGACGCCGAGATCGAGAACCTGAGGAAGCTCGGCGTCAGCTTCGAATGCAACACGCTCGTCGGCCGCCTCTTCACCATCGAGGACATGATCGAGGAGATGGGCTGCCACGCCGTCTTCGTCGGCACCGGCGCGGGCTATCCCGCGATGATGGGAATTCCGGGCGAGTCGCTGAACGGCGTGCTCTCGGCAAACGAGCTCCTCACGCGCTGCAACCTGATGCGCGCGCGCGACTTCCCGGACTTCGACACGCCGCTGCCGGCGGGCAGGAGCGTCGCCGTGGTCGGCTCGGGCAACACGGCGATGGACGCCCTGCGCGTCAGCCTGCGGCTGGGCGCACCGAGCGTGCATTGCATCTACCGCCGCACCAAGGCCGAGAGCCCGGCGCGCGCGGAAGAGCTGCACCACGCCGAGGAAGAAGGCATCCAGTTCCACTGGCTGACCAATCCAGTGGAAATATTGGATGACGGTAAAGGCAATGTTCGCGCCCTGCGCTGCATCAGGATGGAGCTCGGCGAGCCCGACGAGTCCGGCCGCCGCCGGCCGGTGCCGGTGACGGGCAGCGAATTCGAGTTCCCGGTCGACATCGTGGTCTACGCCATCGGCACCAATGCCAACCCGATCATCGGCCAGACCACCAAGCTCAAGCTCAACAAGCGCGGCTACATCGATACCGACAAGGAGCTCGCCACCTCGATGGCCGGCGTCTTCGCCGGCGGGGATATCGTCACCGGCGCCGCGACCGTGATCGAGGCGATGGGCGCCGGCCGCAAGGCTGCGCGCAGCATGAAGAAGTATCTGGGAATCCGGGACGGCACGGCCGAATCGGCCACCCGGTTCGGGATTCCAGTGAACGAGCACAACTTCACCCGCATCCGCGCATGAAAAAAATCGAAACGCTCAGGGAGCACATCGTCGAGGTCATCAGCGACTCTGGCGAAGGCGCGCAGCGCTGCGGGCAGTCGCTCGGCTCGATCGCGGCGCGGATGGGCAACGGCATCTGGACGGTCGAGATCATTCCGGCCGAGATCCGGCCGCCGGCGCGCTCGGTCGCCGGCGCGAGCGGCATCCGCATCCGCATCGGCGCAGGCCCGGTCACCAACGGCGGCGACCTCACCGACCTGGTGGTGGCGTTCAACGAGCAGGTGCTGCTCGGCCGCGTGCGCGCGGGGGAGCTCAAGCGCGGCTGCACCATCCTGCTCGAGTCCATGTGGCGGGAGCACAAGGACCCGATCGTCAAGAGCAACTTTCTCGAGACGCTGAAGGGCCTGGGTGCCGCCGGCTACCGGGTGCGCGAAATCCCGATGGACGCGGAATGCCGCAAGCTCGGCCTCGCCCCCGAGCGCGGCAAGAACATGTTCGCGCTCGGCATGCTGTGCAGCATCTACAGCCTCGACCTGCAGCTCGGCCGCGAGCAGATCGCGCTCGCCTTCGGCAAGAAGGACCGGAAGGTGGTCGAGTCCAACGTCAAGCTGCTGGACGCCGGCCATGCCTGGGCCGAAGCCAACCTCGACTTCAAGTACCGCATCCCGGCGCAGGCGCCGACCGAGCCCAAGATCGTGGTGAACGGCAACACCGCGCTCGCGCTCGGCGTGCTCGCCTCGGGCATGGAAATCTGCGCGATGTACCCGATCACGCCGGCGACCTCGGCCTCCCACTACCTGGCCGACGTGTTCGAGAAGGTCGGCGGCGTGGTGCACCAGGCCGAGGACGAGATCGCCGCGTGCACGTTCGCCATCGGCGCCTCCTACGCGGGCAAATGCGCGGTGACCATCACCTCCGGCCCCGGCTACTCGCTCAAGCAGGAAGCGATCGGGCTCGCCGTCATGGCCGAGATCCCGCTGGTCGTGGTGAACGTGCAGCGCGGCGGTCCGAGCACCGGCCAGCCGACCAAGGCCGAGCAGGGCGACCTCCTCGCCGCGATGTTCGGCAGCCACGGCGACGCGCCCAAGGTGGTGATGGCGGCGAGCACCATCGAGGACTGCTTCTATTCGGTGATCACGGCGCGCAAGATCGCCGAGACCTTCAACATGGTGGTGGTCGTCCTGACCGACGCCAACCTCGCCACTTCGCAGCAGCCGTTCCCGCGCCCGCAGTTCGACCCCGCCTGGATCGCGCCGCCCGCCGACCAGAGCGCGGTGCCCGAGGGCGTGCAACCCGACGACTGGGAGGCGGCCACCGGCCTCGCGCGGCGCTTCATCCCGGGACAGCCGCGCGGCATGCATGCCTTGACCGGCCTGGCGCACGACCGCGCGAGCCACGTCGCCTACGACCCGCAGATCAACGAAGAGGGCATGCATTTCCGCAGCCTCAAGCTCGCCGCGCTGCAGAAGACGCTGAAGGCGGCGCCGATCCACGGCGATGCCGAAGGCGACGTGCTGGTGATCGGCTGGGGCAGCACCAAGGGCGCGATCGAGGAAGCGGTCGACGGCCTGCGCGCCGAGGGCGCGCGGGTGTCGTCGATGCACCTGCGCTTCCTGCAGCCGCTGCCGCCGGGCATCGGCGAAGCGATGAAGCGCTTCAAGAAAGTGATCACGATCGAGGCGAACTGGTGCGACCGGCCCGGCGACGAGCTGATCGACGAGAACAACCGCCGCTACTCCGCGCTCGCCCTGCTGCTCAGGGCGCGCTACCTGCTCGACGTCGACTGCTGGAGCGAGGTGAAGGGCCAGCCGATCAAGCCCTCGAGCATTCAACAGGTGGTGCGCGACAAGCTCGCGCACGCCAGCGAGGCCGTTACCTCATGAACGAGTGCCTGCTGCGCCTGCACGACGAGCGCTTCGAGCTCGAGGACTACCAGAGCGGCGTGCCGCGCTGGTGCTCGGGCTGCGGCGACAACGCCATCCTGGCGGCGGTGCAGAAGCTCTGCCGCGACGAATCGCTGCATCCGGAGAAGACGGTGTTCGTGTCCGGGATCGGCTGCTCGAGCCGCTTCCCCCACTACATGAAGACCTACGGCTTCCACGGCATCCACGGGCGCGCGCTGCCGATCGCCGAGGGCGTGCGCATGGCACGCCCGGACCTCCACGTGTTCGTGAATACCGGCGACGGCGATTGCTGCTCGATCGGCGCGGCGCACTGGGTGCACGCGGTGCGCTACAACATGGACCTGACGGTGCTGCTGCACGACAACGAGATCTACGGGCTCACCAAGAAGCAGGCCTCGCCCACCTCGCCGCGCGGCACGCGCAGCAACACCACGCCGCGCGGGGCGCACCTGGAAGCGCTCAATCCGCTCACCGTCACGCTCGGTATCCAGAACGTGTCGTTCGTCGCGCAGGCGGTCGACTGGATCCCGGAAGTGCTCTACCAGATCGTCAAGGCGGCGTTCCACCACAAGGGCTTCTCGTTCGTGCGCATCCTGCAGCGCTGCCCCGAATGGCTGCCGGAGCTCTTCGAGCCCTACGTGAAGGACCCGAGGAAGACGCTGCTCCTGAAGCACAAGGACGGCCTGCAGCTCTCCGAGGCGATCGCGCGCACCTACAGCAATAACCGCGAGCACGACCCGGCGAGCCTGGCCGCCGCGCGCGAGATGGCGACGCAGGTCGATCCGATCCCGGTCGGCATCCTCTACCGCAACGAGGCGGTGCCCTGCTACGAAGACTTGCGCCGGACCACGAAGGTCCGTACTGCGGACCTGATTCGCTCCGGGCTCGAAGCCGAATTCGACAAATTCACGGTCTGGCCATGCACTCGGAACTGAACGCGCAGCTCGCGTTCCACCTGACCGGCGTGCGCGGCGCCGCCGGGCTCGAGCCGGTGGAGGGCCTCGCGCTGCAGCCGGCGCTGCTCGCGCCGTACCGGGATCTCGGCGCGCTGCGCTACGACTTCCCGCTGGTTTTCACCAAGGACGCGGTGCGGCCGCTCTCCGAGCTCGTCGACGAGGCGCTCAAGGACGTCGCCGACGAGCGCGTGCGCGCCCGGGCGCTGCGCCGCGAGCGCGAGATCCGCGCGCGGGTCTCGGGCGGCCTCGGCGGCCGGCTCGGCTCGCTGTGGGACATCGAACCCAAATTGGCGGACGGCGACCTGGCGGATTGCGACGCCGCGCTGCCCGGCCGCTTCGTTCTGAATGCGTGGAACCGAGTCCAGGCCGCCAGGGCCGGGGCCTTCCACGCCGAGGCCGACGGGCTGATCGCGCGGCTCGCCGGGATCCTCGCCGCCGACCACGTGCATTCCGACGCGGGACGCACCGCGGAGGCGCTCGCCAGGTCGCTCGCCGCGCGCGACGACAGCTTCGATACCGCGGCGCTGTCGCGCCTGCTGGCGCGCGCGTTGCCCGAGCGCCGGCTGCCGGCGGCGCGCCGCAACCGCATCCGCTCCGCGCTCGCGGTCCTGAAGGCAAGGCCGTCTTACCACTTCGTCTTCGAGAACTGCGCGGCGGCGCTGCGCGCGCTGCAGGAGCGCAGGCCCGCGCTCATCGATCTCGCCAAAGCGATGGCCGTGGCACGGCTCGAGGCCGGCGGCGAGTACGTCGAGGCGGTGCACGACGCGGTGTTCAGGGAGTTCGGCGAGTCCGCGGTCGACCCGGCGCTCGCGCCGGCCTGCCTCGTGCGCCTCGACGCACGCGGGCTGCTGGCGCCGGAAAACGCCGGCCTCGGCGATCTGCTCGCGAGCCGCCTGCCGGTCAAGATCCTGGTGCAGCACGAGGACATCCTCGACTGGTCCGCGGTCGCCAATACGCCCGCCTTCGGCGCGCGGGCGCGCGCCGTCGCCGGCATGGCACTCGGGCTGAACGAGGTGTTCGTGCTGCAATCGAGCGCCTCGGACCTGTACCGGCTCTCCAGCCGCATCACGCAGGCGTTCGAATACGCCGGCGCCGCGCTCTTCAACGTGTTCTGCGCTCCCTACCTCGTCGCGGCCGCGGCGATGGAATCGCGCGCCTTCCCGGCTTTCAGCTACGACCCTTCGGCGCCGCACGCCGCGCGCTTTTCCCTCGAGAACAATCCGCAGCCGGAGCGCGACTGGCCGCTGCATCCCCTGAGCTACGAGGACGCCGAGCACCAGCGCGTGAGCGAGGAGACGCCATTCACGCTGATGGACTTCGTCGCCTGCGACCGGCGCTACGCCGAGTACTTCGCGCGCATCGCACCCGGCCGCGCCAACGGCGAAGTGCCGTCGCTGCCGATGGTGGATGCCGGCAACCGACTGCACAGGGTCATCGTCGGTGACCCGGTGGCGCGCGAGGCGCGCCGCTGCCTCGACGCGTGGCACAGCCTTCAGGCTCGGGTTCAGCGAAAAACCTTCGTTGAAGAGAGAACCGTTGCCGCGCCCGTCGCAGCCCCTCCTCCTGTGGCGGAACCTGAAAAGCCGGCCCCGGCATCCGACGCGGCCTACATCGAAACGCCCCGCTGCACGACCTGCGAGGAGTGCGTAAAGATCAACGGCCGCGTGTTCGTCTACGACGCGAACAAGCAGGCCCACATCGCCGACATCAAGGCCGGCAGCTACCGCGATCTGGTGGAAGCCGCCGAGGCCTGCCAGGTCTCCATCATCCATCCCGGCAGGCCGCTCGATCCCGGCGAGCCCGGGCTCGAAGAACTGCTGCAGCGCGCCGCGCCTTTCCTCTAATCCTCGGGCGCCACGTTATTTCTCGGGGGCGGTAATCCTCATCAGCTCGTCTTCGGACAGATCCTTGCGGCGCTTGAGGCTCCAGTTGCCGACCCATTTCTTCAGCGTCTGCAGATGCTCGGCGCGCTCGGCGTCGTTCCTGCCGAGATAGAGATACATGTTGCCCGGCTTGCCGTCCTTGGTGTTCTTGCCGTCATCGAGCCGCCGCATGAACGCGCCGGCGTCGGAGCCTTTCACCAGGGTCATGAGGTCCGCGTAGGTATCGACGCGCGGGCCTTTCATCTTCTTCTTCCAGCCTCCTTGTCTTTGTCGAACTCGGCCATGGTGGGCGCGCCCTTGCCGTGACAGCCGGCGCAGCGTTCCGCCATCATCTTCTTGACCGTGCTCTCTTAGGTCACGGATTGCGCCGCAGCGCCGCCCGCGAACACGCCGTACTCGCGCAGCTCGGCGATGATCTCGGCCATGCCCTCGTAGTCGGGACGCTCGCCGCGGTGCAAGAGGTCGAGCTGCGGGCGCAGGCGCGCGAGCTGCTCGTAGAAGCGGACGTGATCGTAGTGCCAGGCGGCGATGGACGCTGTCATACCGCGACCGTACCGGCCCGCCGCGGGTGGCGCTTGACGCGGGTCAAGCGCGCGCGGCGCTACCGGGGCCTAGAACTTGTACTTGGCCAGGCCGTACACGATGTCGACGGTATAGGGCTGGAACGAGAACTGCCCGGTGACCACGCCGGCGGTGGCCGTCGCGCTGGTCACGTACCGCGTATTGTCGTAGCCGATGTCGCTGTAGCGGTATTTTTCGTGCGCATACCCGCCGGTGAGCTCCCAGTGCTTGGTGACCTCGTACACCGCCTTCAGGTTGAAGGTGGTGCGCCGGGTGTTGTCGAAGTTGTTGATCGGGAAAAGCGCAGTGGTCGGCGCGCCCGGCTCCCTCGAGAACTCGGCGCTGCCCTCGGTCTGCGCATAGATGAGCGAGCTTTTCAGCGTCAGGCGCGAGCGCGGCATCCAGTCGACCCCCATGCCGATCTGCCAGGAGTTGTCCTCGTTCTCCGCCGACCAGTTGAAGGTCGTTGCGGTGGGCGGCGTGGCCGGATCGGGGTTGCCGGTGCCGACGCGATGGAACGAGTTGTAAGTCACCCGCTCGTAGTCGACGAACAGCAGCCCGCGCAGTTGCTTGGGATCTCCTACGGCGACGCTGGCGTAGTACTCCTGGCGCTCGTCGTCGGTGCGGCCGAGGACCGTGTCCGCGTAGTCGTTGTGCTTGAACAGCACCTCGAGGCCCAGATCGACCCACGGCGCCGGCGTCACATCGAGGCCCAGCTTCAGCAGGTTCTGGCTGACGTTGGCGACGTCGAAGCGGCGCACGTAGAGATCCATCGGGTTGCCCGAGAGGGCGCCCACGTCGGGATTGAAGTCCGAACTGCGCCGCAGGATCTGGTACTTGACGCGCCCCGTGACCCAGTCGACCGAGCTGTTTTTCCACTGCGCGAAGACCCGCGTTTCCTTGGTCTCCGGGAAGTCGATGCGCTCGCGCGTGATGTCGGCATACTCGGCCCCGGCCGAGAGCCGGTTCGCGCGCGTCAGGCGGTAACCGCCCTCGGCGCCGATCTTCGTCTTCCGGTAGTGGTAGAGCTCCGGCTCGCAGTTGGGGTTGACGGCCGCGCCACAAGTGCCCCCCGTGAGCGCCGTGCCCGGGAACGACATAGGCGTCGAACGGTTGTCCTCCTTGGCGTAGTCCATGTACACGCGGGTGTCGAGTGCCTGCGTCGGCCGCGAGCTGAGTGAGAGCGCAAGGTTGGTCCGCCTCACGTCGCCGCGGAAGGTTCCGGGGGTCGCATTGGACGCCTGAAAGAGGCCCCCGGTGTGCAGCATCGTCGTCTGCACGGCGACGTCATTGGTGAGCTGGCTGAACACCAGGCGCCCGGCCAGGGTAGAGCGCCAGGGCAATTGCCGCAGGTTGCCATTGATGCCGAGGCGGGTGAGCTGGTTGTCGGGCGGCAGCACGGTCGTGTCAAGGCCGTTCGCGAAGAACCCGTTGTTCCAGCGCAGCACCTCGTTGTCGTTCTCGAACTTGCTGTGCATCAGGTTGACCGCGAGATGGCCGCGCCGGGTGGAATAGCCGACTTCGCCGGAGAGATTGCGCGCGCTGTAGTCGATCGGCGCCGGCAGGTCCGTGAAGCCGTTGCCCGGGCTGGTCCCGTTCGCGCCGCCGAAGACGTTGATACCTTCGCGCTTGACCTCGTTGGCGTCGACGCGGAAGTACCAGGGCGACGTCGCCTGCCATTCCGCCATGCCGCCCCAGTCGCGGCGCTTGTAGGAATGGTCGAAGGTGTTCCACGTGGCGACGTTCGCGTTGGGCAGCGTGGCCGTGAGGGTGGCGCCGCCGATGCCCGAAAAGGGCGAGAGCGCTCCGGGCCCCGAGCCGAAGTTGTGGCGCAGCTGGTCGCTGTAGAGCCGGTACTTGTAGACGCCGTAGGAACCGCCCCTGAAATCGAGATACTGGTCGTCGCGGCCGAGGTTTTCGCCATAGCCGTTGAAGTAGTACCGGTCGCCGCGGCCGCGCAGCTCGAAGCCCGCCGTGCCTTCCAGCTCGGAACCCAGGTCGCGGTACTCGTTCAGCTTCGACGGATCGCGCGCGTCGTCGTCGACATAGCCCGCGCCGAGGCTCGCCGAGCCCGACCACTGCGTGCCCCCCTCCTGCGCAAGCGCGAGCGGCGCGGGCGCGAGCAGGCTCGCGACGAGCATCGATATCAGTCTCTGTCTCATGCTTTCCCCCTATCGCAGGAAGAACTTGCCCTTCATGGCCGGTGCATTGCTACCGTGGACGTGGTAGTGGCAGTTCACGCAGCCCCGGGCGATGAGTCGCGTGTTCGGACTCGGATTCGGCGCGCCGCTGGGAAGGTTCCAGGCGCCCGAGGCGTCGTAGATCGTTCCCGGGTGCCGCGAGGCGTCATGGCAGTCCTGACAGACGTTGGGCGCTTTCTCGGCAAGCAGGCGCGCATGGTTAGAGCCGTGCGAGTTGTGGCAGGTAAGGCAGTTCTCCTCCACGGGCGGGTGGCCCCAGACGAACGGCCCGCGCTTCTCCGCATGGCAACTCGTGCAAAGCTGCGGGATCGACTCGGCCTTGACCATGCGCTCGGAAAGCGCGCCGTGCGGGTTGTGGCAGTCGGTGCACGCAAGCTTGCCCTCCAGGATCGGATGGTGCGAGGGCTTGAGCAGCTGCGAGCGGATCTGCTTGTGGCACGAGGTACAGGTCTCGTACTCGAGCTGGCGCGCGGTGTTGACGAACGGGCTCACCGTGGGATTGGGCTTCTTCAGCGCGACGGTGGAACCCGGCCCGGGCGTGGCGTGCAGGGCGTGGCAGTCATTACAGGCCACGTCGTTCTTCTTGTGGGCGCCGGAATCCCAGAACGCCAGATGGCGATTACTCTCGTGGCAACTCAGGCACACGGCGGCCCTCTGGTCGGCGGTAACCGCCTTGCTCGTGAAACTGAAGATGCCCCCTGCGCCGCGACCCCCGCCGGCTTTGGCGTGCTCGAGCGCATTGGCATGGCAGGTCTGGCAATCCGGGCCTTTCCGGTTGCCCGACTGGCCGTGCTTGCTCGCGGAGTAGGTTTCGACGTAGTCGGCGTGGCAGCCCTGGCAGATTCCCGCGATGTCCTGCGGGGCGGCCGGCTGGGCGGCGAGCGGTGCAGCGAGAAATAGAGAGCCGGCGACGCTGAGGATCCAGGCCGAGACGAGCGACGTGCGACGGTGCATCGCAACCTCCCCAACGCGCCCGCACGGTTTGGCTTCTTGTCGGGCGCTGCAAGAACGCTAAACCGTCTTCTTTCGGGCCAGCTTGATCTAGATCAACCTTCCCTAGAAGGTTTTTGACGCACGTCAAAAGTCAATCCCTCTATTGTTTCGGCAAACGCGCCAGCGAAACCGTGGACCGCCTGCCAGTCGGTATAGTCGTAGTCGCGCGTGGAATCGGTGTCGTGCCCGCCCATCCAGGCGAACGCGGTCACCAGCAAGCGCTTGAACAGGCGATACTTGCTGTACTGCAAGGCGCCGGTGAAGGTGGCGCTGTGCTGCGGCCGCCAGCCGCATTGCCGCAGGAATTGCTCGCGGTAATGCGCCTTGCCGCTGAGGCAGACCGAGAAGAAAGCGCCTTGGGAGCCCGCAAGAGCATCGCGATGCTCGCGCAGCGCGAGGAGCAGCCGCCGGGGATGGCGGCCATAGTGCACGGAAGCGCCGACCAATACGGCGCGATAGGGGGCGAGATCAGGAAGCGGCCTATCAGGGAGGAAACGATGCAGGTCCACGGTGTGGCCACGCTCGCGCAGCGTTTCGGCGATGCGCGCCGCGACGCGGGCCGTGTGGCCCTCGATGGTGGCGTAAAGAAGAAGGACGCGAGGCATCGATGAGAAATATTCTGCTGGCTGCACTGGGGATGATGCTCGCAGCGGCGGCGGCGGCGCAATCGGGCGAAGCGCTGCTCGACGCGAAAGGCTGCCTGGGCTGCCATGGCGTGGACGAGAAGAAGATGGGGCCGGCGCTGCGGGGAGCGGCGGCCAAGTACCGTGGCGCGGAGGCGAACCTGATCGCCGCGCTCAGGGCCGGCAAAGGCCATCCGATGGCGGTGGACGCGAGCGAAGCCGAGCTGAAGGCGATCCTCGCGTTCCTGCAGAAGCCCGCTGCCAAAGCGGCGGCGAGACCCAAGTCCGCGGCGGCGGCACCCGCGCCCGCGGCGGCAGCCACGCCCTCGTTGGATAACGCCACCTGCCTCTCCTGCCACGGCAACGAGGGCTTCGCCATGCCCGGCCCCGACGGCCGGCCGCGGCCGCTGCACGTCGTCAAGGAGAAGTTCGACCTGAGCGTGCACGCCAAGCGCGGCTGCGTCGAATGCCACCAGGACATCACGGAGATCCCGCACAAGCGCACCGGCCCGATCAAGGTGGGCTGCGTGCAATGCCACCAGGACCTCTGGCGGGAGAAATCAGCGGACAAGCAGCACGAGCGCCTCGGCGTAGTCGTCGAGCAGATCGACCGCTACATGAAATCAGTGCACGCGCGGCCGCGCAAGGATGACCAGTCCCGCACCAATGCCACCTGCTACAACTGCCACGACGCGCACTACGTCTATCCGCTCGGCAGCACCGGGCGCGCCGACTGGCGCCTGAACATCCCGCTCGTCTGCGGCAAGTGCCACGAGAAGCAGCGCGAGGTGTACACGAGCTCGGTGCACGGCAAGGAAGTCCTGCTGAAGGGCAACCCGGCGGCGGCGATCTGCTCCGACTGCCACACCACGCACGACATCGAATCGCCGGCCGTGGAGTCGGCCAAGCTCGCCATCGTCAAGAACTGCGGCGGGTGCCACAGCGAGAGCTTCAGGACCTACACCGAGACCTATCACGGCCAGGTGCACAAGCTGGGCTACACCTATACCGCCAAGTGCTACGACTGCCACGGCGGCCACACCGTGCAGCGCGTGAGCGACCCGACCTCGCGGGTGCACCCGGACAACCGCCTCGCGACCTGCCAGCAGTGCCACAAGAACGCGAGCAAGGGCTTCGTGAGCTTCGCGCCGCATGCGACGACGCACGACTTCCAGCGCTATCCGCACGTGTGGCTCGCGGCGAAGTTCATGATCGCGCTGCTGGTCGGCGTGTTCCTGTTCTTTTGGACGCACACCGCGCTCTGGTTCTACCGCGAGTACCGCGACCGCAAGGAGGGCAAGACCAGGCCGCACGTCGCCGGCGTCGAGCTGCACGCGCAGGGCAGGCAGTTCCAGCGCTTCGGCCCGGTCTGGCGCCTCGCGCACCTCGTGTTCGCCGTCAGCGTGATGACGCTGGTCCTCACCGGCATGGCGGTGTTCTTCGCCGAGACCGACTGGGCGAAGATCGTGGTCGCCACGTTCGGCAGCCCGAAAGTCGCCGCAGTGGCGCACCGCACGGCCGCGGCGATCATGCTCGGCATCTTCTTCGTGCACCTCGTCTACCTGCTCGGGCGCATCGGCCGCAACTGGCGCAGCTTCAAGTGGTTCGGGCCGCTCTCGCTGGTGCCGAACTGGCAGGACCTGAAGGACATCATCGCCATGTTCCAGTGGTTCCTCGGGCGCCGGCCGCGGCCGCAGTTCGACCGCTGGACCTACTGGGAGAAGTTCGACTACTGGGCGGTGTTCTGGGGCATGGCGATCATCGGCGGCAGCGGCTTCATGCTCGCCGTCCCGGAGGCGACCGCCGCGATCCTGCCGGGCTGGGTGTTCAACGTGGCGACCATCGTGCACGGCGAGGAGGCGGTGCTCGCCGCGGTGTTCCTGTTCACGGTGCACTTCTTCAACAACCACTTCCGGCCCGACAAGTTCCCGCTCGACACGGTGATGTTCACCGGCGCGGTGCCGCTGGAGGAGTTCAGGCGCGAGCACGCCCTGGAATACCAGCGGCTGAAGCAGTCCGGGGAGCTCGAGAAGCACCTGGTGGACGCGCCCTCGCGGCCGATGACCATCGGTTCCACCATCCTGGGGTTCGTGCTGATCTCGATCGGCCTGATCCTGCTCGTGCTGGTGCTCGCCGGCTTCCTGGGGCGCGCCGGCTGACTCCTGCCTTATTGACGTAGATCAAGTCGTCTCCGGACCTGCTTGCTACGGTCCACCTGCGGGACCGGGGGGAGCGAGGCTGATGCTCCCATTCGCCTTTGCGACGTTCCATGCTAAGGGCTGAACGTGCCAAAGCACGTCGTTCGATTGCTCATCCTGCTGGGCGCAGGCCTGGCGGTCGGGTTGATCGCCAAGTGGCTCTTCACCGCCGAATCCTTCTACGAATTCGGCCACTACCGCGCCGACTCGGTGGCTGAAATTGCCGCTCAGGAGCCGGTCTTCCAGACCTCGGCTTATTGCCAGAGCTGCCACGTCGAGCGCCACGTCCAGTGGTCGGCGAACAACCACAAGACGGTCACTTGCGAAACCTGTCATGGGGCGGCCGAGGGCCATCCGCAGAAGGGCAAGCTGCCGATTCCCGCGGACACCAGAAAGCTGTGCTCGCTGTGCCATGAGCGGATGGCGGAGCGGCCCCGCACGCAGCCCCAGATCGACCTGGCGCAGCACGGCGCGGGCCAGCAATGCGCGACCTGCCACAACCCCCACGCGCCCAAGCTCGCGGGCGTCGTGGCGAAAGTGAGCGGCGATGCCGCCGCAGGGCGCAAAAAGCACGCGGAGAGCTGCGCCAGCTGCCACGGGACCAACGGCATCAGCCCGAACGACACCTGGCCCAACCTGGCCGGCCAGAACGCCGCGTACCTCGTCAGAATCCTCGCGGCGTACAAGTCCGGCGCCCAGACCGACGTGATGATGTCGCCCATGGCGCAGACGCTCGGCGACGGCGATATCCAGAATCTCGCCGCCTATTACGCAGGGCTGAGCTGCAAGGCTCCGGTCAGCGAGAAAGCGGCGGGCGACGCCGCCGCAGGCAAGGCCCTGGCGCAGAACTGCGCGGCCTGCCATGGCGAAACGGGCGTGGCGACGAATCCCGCGTGGCCGCAGCTTGCCGGCCAGAAGGCCGTCTACCTCGCGAACACCCTCAAGGCGTTCAGGGCCGGCTTGCGCAAGGACCCGATGATGGCGGGGGTCGTCAGGGGCCTGAGCGACGCGGACATCGCAAACCTTGCCGCCTACTACGCCGCGCAGAGCTGCGAGCCTCGACCCAAAGTCAGGAAAACCTCATGAAAAAACGCGAAGCCATCGGTGCATTGCGCGCAAGGCGCCTGTTTCTGCGCAGGATCGGCGGCGCCGCCGCGGTGGCGAGCGCCGCGGCGGCCGCGGGAACCGCCGGGCTGGTGGGCAAGGCGGCCGCGAAGAGTGGAGCCGCGGCCGCGGAAAAGTCGTTCCCTACGCCGGACTACGACTGGACCAAGCGCCAGTGGGCGTTCGGCGTCGATGCCACGAAATGCATCGGCTGCCTGCGCTGCGTCGAGGCGTGCAAGGTGGAAAACGAGGTGCCGCTCACTGCGCATCATTTCCGCACCTGGGTCGAGCGCTACGTTTACCTGGAGGGCGAGAACAGGCCGCGCGTCGACAGCCACGCCGACCCGGTGAACATCGCCGCCTCCGGCTCGGAACGCGAATACCGGTTCGCCAACCGCTACCAGGACGCGAAGGTCGAGAAGGCGTTCTTCGTCCCCAAGCTGTGCAACCAGTGCGAGCATCCGCCCTGCGTGCAGGTGTGCCCGGTCGGCGCGACCTACAAGGCCAAGGACGGCGTGGTGCTCATCGATCACGAGTACTGCATCGGCTGCAGATACTGCGTGCAGGCCTGCCCCTACGGCGCGCGCTTCTTCAACGAGGAGAAGGGCGTCACCGAGAAGTGCACCTGGTGCTATCACCGCATCACCAAGGGCCTGCAGCCCGCCTGCGTCGAGGCCTGCCCCGTCGGCGCGCGGGTGTTCGGCGACCGTAACGACAAGCAGAGCCCGATCAGCCTGTTCATCCGCAACAACCGCGTGCAGGCGCTCAAGCCCGAAACCGGCAACGAGCCGAACGTCTACTACATCGGCATCGACAAGGCGGTGAGCTGATGGAACCCCTGATTCATTACGCCCCGTACACCGGCTGGGTTTACCCGAACGAGACGGTGATCGAATGGTCGGTGGCGATCGTCGTCTACCCGTACATCACCGGCCTGGTGGCGGGCGCCTTCACCGTCTCGAGCCTCTACCAGGTGTTCGGCTTCGAGCGCCTGAAGCCGGTCGCGCACCTCGCGCTGCTCACTTCGCTGTGCTTCATGTTCTTCGTGCCCCTGCCGCTGCTCCTGCACCTCGGTCACCCCGAGCGCGCGCTCAACAACCTGCTCACGCCGCACTGGACCTCGGCGATGGCCATGTTCGGCTATTTCGCGAGCTTCTACATCGTGCTGCTCCTGCTCGAGACCTGGTTTGCCTTCCGGCCCTACATCGTGGAGCAGGCGCAGAAGAGGAACGGACTGCTCGGGACGTTCTATCGCCTGCTGACGCTCGGCTCCTACGACGTCTCCGAGCAGGCCTTGCGCGTCGACAGGAAATGGATCTTCTGGCTGGCGATCCTGGGAATCCCGGGCGCCCACGGCCTGCACGGCTATGTCGGCTTCGTGTTCGGCTCGCTCAAGGCGCGCGAATGGTGGTCGTCCGACCTGATGCCGCTGGTGTTCCTGTTCTCGGCCATCATCTCCGGGGTGGCCTTGCTGATCGTGCTCTACGTGCTATCGTCCAAGCTTCGCAAGACGCCGATCGACCTCGGATGCCTCAAGGGCCTCGCTTATACCGTGTGGGCATTCATCATGGTGGCCCTCCTCCTCGAGGGCCTGGAGTTCGCCAACATCGTCTACAAGGGCCGCGAGGGCGTTGACATGATCATGCAGTACGTCAGCGGCCCGCTCCTGATCCCCTACTTTGTCCTGCAATTCGCAATCGGCGCCATCTTGCCGCTCCTTTGGCTTTCCTACATGATCTGGCGCGGCACGACGGGGAAGGCGCTGATCGCCGGCGTCACGCTGAGCGCCTGCCTCGTGCTGCTGTCGGTATTCCTGATGCGCTGGAACGTGGTGATCGGCGGGCAGGAGATCTCCAAGACCGGCAAGGGACTGCTGGAATATCCGCTGCAGATCCTCGGCAAGGAGGGCCTGCTCGCCAGCCTCGCGCTGGTCGCTGCGCCGCTGGTCGTGTTGCTCGGCATTACCCGGCTCTTTCCGCCCTGGGAACACCAGGCAGCGCAATGAGGACCCTCATCGCCGGATTTCTGGCCGCAGCCGCCGCGAGCGCCGCGCATGGGCAGTCCGCGAAATTCAGCGCGGCAGACGACGAGCTGCGGGCCGTGTACGCCACCCCGGTCGAAGTCGCCGAAGGCAGGCGCATCGCCGAAGCGTCGTGCGCCCGCTGCCACGGCGCGAACGGCATCAGCGCCACCAAGGGCGTGCCTCACCTCGCCGGCCAGCGCGGCGCGTACCTCGACCTGCAGCTGCGCGCCTACCAGCAAAGCGCGCGCGTGCAAAGCGGCATGACCGGCATCGTCAGGTACTTGAGCGACGATGCGCTGCTCAAGGTGGCCGCCTACTACGCGAGCCTCGATCCGCCGCGACCGGCGACGCCTCCCGCCAAGGCCGCGCCGGCCAGGCTCGACCCGGTGCAGGCCGGCAAGGCCGCGGCGGCCGCCTGCGCCGGGTGCCACGGCGAGGCCGGCATCAGCGCCACGCCCGGCATGCCGAGCCTGATCGGGCTCGATCCGAAATACTTCATCGCCGCGATCCAGGCCTACAAGAGCGGCCAGCGCTCGCACGACATGATGAAGGCGCTGGCGGGGGGCGTGAGCGACGCGGACCTGGGCAACATGGCGCTCTACTACGCCCTGCAGAAGCCGGGCCGGGCGCAAACCCCGGCCGCCGGCAACCAGGCGCTGGGCAAGAAGGCGGCGGCGTCCTGCGGCGCCTGCCACGGCGACCAGGGCGTGAGCGGCAACCCGGCGACGCCGAGCCTCGCCGGGCAGGACGCGCAGTACCTTGCGGCCGCCCTCCAGGCCTACAAGGCCGGCTCGCGCAAGGACGAGTCGATGAAAGGCCCGGTGGCGGAGCTCGACGAGCGCGCGATCAAGGACATCGCGGCCTATTACGCCGCCCAGCAGCCGCAGCCGCTGAACGTGCGCCGGCCGCTCACGCTGACGGAATGGACCGATCGCTGCGATCGCTGCCACGGCCCCGGCGGCAACAGCACCGACCCGCTGATGCCGCGCCTCGCGGCGCAGCGCTCGGACTGGCTCGAGCAGGTCCTGCATGCCTATCGCGCAGGGACGCGCAAGAGCACGGCGATGGCCGCCATGTCGGCGCTGATGAGCGAAGCCGACGTGAAGGAGCTCGCCGCCCACTATGCGCGCCAGGGCGCGCGCGCGGTGACCTACATCGTGGTGCCGCCTGCCGAGAAGAAGAAGAAGCGCGGCAAGTGAAAAAGGATCCGAACGTGAACGACGTGCCCCTGCACCGGCTTTACCGCCATTACTCCGAGCTGCCGTACAGCCTGCGTGTCCTGTACACGATGACCCTGCTCATCCTCGGGACCGCGTACCTGTTCGCCGTGATCTACCTGTTCGGCACCTACGCGGGTAAGGACGGCAATCCGCGCACCCTGTCCTACGACGATATCGTCATCGCCTACACCGGCAGCGGCAAGGGCTCGCGCCTGGAAGCGGCGCTGCGCGGCTCGATGTCCGCGATGCTGCCGCGCGACGAATTGACGCGCGTCGTGTCCTGGGCGCAGGAAGGCGCCGAGCGCGGCAGATACGAAAAGGAGATCCGGCCGACCTTCGACCGGCGCTGCATGGCCTGCCACGACGGCAGCAACCCGCATCTGCCCAACCTCAACGGCTACGACAACGTGCAGAAGGTGACCGAGCGCGATACTGGCACGGCGCTGTTCACGCTGGTGCGCGTCTCGCACATCCACTTCTTCGGCATCACCTTCGTCTTCTTCATCCTCGGCACGATCTTCAGCCACGCTTACGTGCGCCCGGTGTGGTTCAAGTGCGCGGTCGTCGCGTTCCCGTTCATGGCGCTTACCCTGGACATCGGCTCCTGGTACTTCACCAAGATCTACCATCCGTTCGCCTGGGTCGTCATGATCGGCGGCGCGCTGATGGGCCTCGCGTTCGCCTACATGTGGATCGTTTCCATGTACCAGTTGTGGTTCTCCCGCCCGCCTTCCGTGATCCTGCAGAGGCAGGAAGGCGAGACCACCGATGTCGGCTGACCAATCGTGCTCGAGGGTCCAATGAAACGTCTCACGCTGGGAATCGTATTGTCGGTGGCGCTGGTCGCCTGCACGGACCAGGAGCAGCCGGCGACCAAGGCCGCGAGGGAGAAGCTGGCCCCGGTGGATGTCGCGGCCGGAAAGGCCTTTGCGGAGCGCGAATGCAAGGGATGCCACGGGCTGGACGGCAAGGGCGCAGCGCCGGGCATTCCGAACCTCGCGGCGCAGCGCGAGCGCTATCTGCTCGCCGCGCTGAAGGCCTACAAGGAGGGCAGGCGTACGCACGCAGCCCTCAGGGAGATCGCAACGGACATGAGCGAGGCCGACGCGCTCAACCTGGCGGCGTACTACGCAAGCCTGCCGGCGGTGCAGGCGGGCGCAGCGCAGCAGGCCAAACTGGTCAATCCCTACGAGCAAGGCAAGGCGCTCGCCGCCGCCTGCGCCAAGTGTCACGGCGAAGACGGCAACGCCAGCATACCCGGCACGCCAAGCCTCGCCGGCCAGCAGCCTCAATACCTCGTGATCGCGATCCAGGAGTATCTCAAGAAGGAGCGCAAGGCGGCGCCGATGCACGCCCTGCTGCCCGGCCTGTCGAAGCTCGACATGGAGAGGCTCGCGCTGTATTTCGCCTCGCAGGCTCCCGCGCCGCGCGGCGCGCCGCGCTTCGGCGACCCGGCGGCCGGCGAGCCTCTGAGCGCCGTGTGCGGCGGATGTCACGGCGCGAGCGGCGTGAGCACCGACACGGCGACGCCCAGCCTCGCCGGCCAGGACGCGCGCTACCTGGTGGATGCCATCAACGCCTACCGCACAACCCGCAAGCGGGAAAGCATGCGGCTCTACGTCACCGGCTTGAGCGACAAGGACATCCAGAACATCGCCGCCTTCTACGCCGTGCAGAAGTCAAGGGCGGCGGAAAAAGGCCAGACGCTGGTCAAGGATCTCACCGACAAGTGCGAGCGCTGCCATGCCGCCGCGGCCGAAGTTCCGGGGATGATCGTGCCCAGGATCAAGGGGCAGGACCGCGACTATCTCATCATGGCGTTGCGCGCCTACCGCGACGACCGGCGCGAGAGCTCCATGATGCACAAGATGAGCCTGCCCTACAGCGACTCGATCATCGAGAGCCTCGCCTCGGCCTACGCCAGCCAGCCGGCGCAGTGAGCCGCTCTAGCGGGTGCGGTGCTCGAAGCGCGCTTCGACGGGCGCGGCCGCGCCAGGCCTGCGCACCTGCAGCGTGATGCGGTAGGCGCCGCCGGGCATGCGCACGTAGTTGCCGTAGCTCGGCGCGTTGTTGATCGTCACCGGCTCGAGCGTCTTCGACACGCTCGACACGCCAGGCTGCTCGAGGCGGATGTCGACCTTGGCATCGCCGACCGGCGCCTTGGTCTTCGCGTCTACGAGCGACACGTTGACATGGTAGTAGCCTCGCCCGCTCGGCACGCCGCCGTGCATCGAGCGTTCCACCGATCCTTCCGGGAAGACTCGCATCGTCTCGGCCGACACCAGCCCGAGGTGCACGTCCATCCCGCCCACCGAGCGGTACAGCGTCGAGGGCGCGGCCGAGCGCGGCGCCTCCTTCTCGGCCTTGCCCGACGCGCCCGGGTTCACCATGTAGAGCACGGCGTTGCGCACTTCGCCGTCGGTCAGGTCGGCGCGGTCGCCCCGCGGCGGCATGCCGCCGTGGCCGCGGATCGCCGAGCGCACCATGTTGTCCAGGCCGTCCTTGAGCCGCGGCGTCCATGCAGGCAGCTCGCCGATCTTCGGCGCCCCGCCGACGCCCTTCTCGTGGCACTTCACGCATTGCTCGCGATAGACCTGCGGGCCGCTGCGCTCGGCGGCGAGCTGCTGCAGGCTCGCCGGCTCGGTCCACTTGCCGCCGGAGCGGTTCACCATGTGGGCGATCGCGCGCGCGATCTCGAGGTCGCTCAGACGCGTGTCGCCGCCGTGCGCGGGCATGTTGCGGATGCCCTTGATCGCGCTCTGCGTCAGGCTGCGCAAGCCTTGCGCGCTGCGCGCACTCCAGGCCTTCCTGTCGCCGATCCTCGGCGCCCCTTGCGCCCCCTTGGCGTGGCATGAGGCGCAGGTGGATTCAACGACTTCCTTGCCGCTGCGCTGCGCCACGGCGGCCTGCGACGCGACCAGTGCCGCGACCGCCGCGGCGGCGAAGATCGCCTTCATGGCGTCACTTTCCGCCGAGCGCGAAGCCGACCGCGGCCTTCAGCTCGTCATCGGAGGCGGCGACCTTCGGATGGCCCTTGCCGGACTTGAGCTTGGCGACCAGCGCCGCCTGCGCGTCCTTGTTGCCCTTGTGCTTGGCGGCGACGTCCTTGAACGCGGGCCCCACCTTCTTCTTATCGACGTCGTGGCAGTTCAGGCAGCCTTTCGCCTTGGCGACGTCCGCGCCCGACTGCGCCTGCACGACACCCGCGGTCAGGGCGCCCGCGGCGACGACGACGACCAGCAGCATTGCTTTCATTGCACTCTCCTCCTATGGCGATGATTGGTTCAACGCATACTACCGCCGAATGTTGACATTAAACGGCATCCGGCCGGGACGTTGACGTAGGTCAACATCGAGGACTGTCCGCGGCGCATCATGGCTATATCAAGCGCGAAACCCAAATCGGCTCCGACACCCGCCTGATCGAGGCGGTGCTCGGGAACCTGAAGCTCTTCTGGGGCGCCCCGGCGGCGTTGCGGGCGAGTCTTGCCGCGCAGTCCTGGGCGCTGCCGCTCATGCGCGGCAGCGTGCTCGTGCGCCGCGGCGAGCCCCTGCCGGGCGTGGTCGCGGTCGCCTACGGGGCGCTCAAGCTGCGCGTGCCGGCGAACGGCTGCCAGGAACGCGTGGTGCGCGTGGTCGCGGCGGGCGAGAGCTTCGGCGAGTCGACCGCCATGCTCGGCCGGGCAGCCCCCTACGAGCCGGTCGCGCTTGCGAACTCGAAGCTGGTGGTGCTCCCCGCGGCGGCGATCTTCTCGCTCACCGAGCGCGACCCGCGGCTTGCGCGCGGCATGGTGCTCGCGCTCGCGGAGCGCAACCTCAGGCTGCTGGAAGCGCTATACGCGAGCGCACCGCGGCGCGGGGTGCAGCGGCTCGCCTCGTACCTCGACTCGGTCGCCGAGCCCGTCGCCGGCAACGGTCAATGCCAGGCGCGCCTGCCTGGAACGAAGACGCTGGCCGCGGCGCAGCTTGGCATGTCGAAGGAGACCCTGTCGCGCCTGCTGCGCAGCCTCTCGGCGCGCGGCGTGCTGCGCGTGTCGCGCCGGGAGATCGCCATCCTCGACCGCGCCGCCCTCCAGGCGCTGGCCGAAAAGGCCCATTCCAGTTGATTTAGCTCAAGACGCGGCTGCCGCAGCGCGCCGATGATGGGCCGTCCGTTTCTGGCCCACGGGAGGCGCGTACGCCGGCGGCGAAGCAGCTCAGCGTTGAAGCAGCCATTGCAGGCCTGCCGATGTTCCGCGGCTATCCGCGCGCGCGCGTTGCCGAGCTCGCAGCCCAGGCGCGCGTCGCCGGCGTGCCGCGCAACGCCGCGCCGGTACGCGCCGGCGAGCCGCTGCCCGGGCTGCTGGTCGTGCTGCGCGGCATGCTCAAGGTCGCGCTGCCGCAGGGCGGGCGCGTCATCGGGCTGCTCGCGCCGGGCGAGAGCTTCGGCGAGGCGAGCATCGCCCTCGGCCGCGCGCCGCGGCTCGAAGTCGTCGCGCTGGTGGAGTCGACGGTGGCGCTGCTGCCGCGCGAGGCGCTGCTCGCGCTGCTGCGCGAGGATGCGCGGCTCGCCCTGCGCTTCGCCCGCACCCTCGCGAACCAGGCGTTGTCGCTCATCGAGGCGCTGGAGGCGAGCGCTTCCCGCCACGGCGCGCAGCGCCTCGCCGCCTATCTCGACTCGCTCGCCCGCCCGGGCGACGGCGGCGGCGCCTGCAGCGTCAAGCTGCCGGCGAGCAAGACCGTCATCGCCTCGCTCCTCGGCATGAAGAAGGAGACGCTCTCGCGCCTGCTGCGCGAGCTCTCCGCGCGGCAGCTGATCAGGGTATCGGGACGCGAGATCGGGATTCTCGACCGCGCCGGCCTCGCACCGACCACGCAGCAGCAAGCAGGGCCGGAATAAGCAGCACCGCCGCAGCCGCGGCCATCGCCAAATGTCCTATCGGCAGGATGCCGCCGCCGGGGGCGGCGAGCACGATGCCGCCGAGCACCAGCGCGAGGCGCAGCAGCCACTCGTAGCCGCCGGCGCGCGCGAGGTCGCCGATGCCGAGCTGCCAGCCTTGCAGGCCGGCGCAGATGAAGATGGCGCCGGCGGCGGTGCAGGCGCTGAGGTAGGCCGCCTCCCACAGCGATCCCTGCAGCACGAACGCCGGGTTGAGCACGAAGAAGAACGGGATGAAGTAGATGATGCTGCCCACCGTCATCGATTCCCAGGCGGTCCTCATCGGCGGCGCGCCGGCGATGCCGGCGGCGGCGAAGGAGGCGATCGCCACCGGCGGCGTGATCGAGGAGAGCATGCCCCAGTAGAAGATGAACATGTGCACCGCCATCTTGTTCAGGCCGGCCTTCTCGAGCGCCGGGCCGACCAGGATGGCGAGGAAGATGTAGCAGGCGGTGGTGGTGAGCCCCAGGCCCAGCACCAGGCTCGTCACCGCGGCCATCGCGAGGAGCAGCAGCGCGCTGCCCGCGGCGAGCGTGAGCATGTCGTTGGCGAGGCTCGAGATCACGCCGGTGAGGGAGAAGGCGCCGATCAGCAGGCCGCAGCCGGCGAGGATGCCGACCAGCTCGACGAAGGTGCGGCCGTTCATCTCGAGGAAGCGCATCACCGTGCCCCAGCTCCAGCGCTCCCGGTTGAACAGCTGGTTCAGCACGAGCAGCAGCACGGTGGCGAAGAAGGGCGCGTGGCTCTCGCGCTTCATGATGAGCAGCATGTAGATGAGCAGCGCGATTACCGCGAGGTAGTACCAGCCTTCCTTCACCGTCTGCCAGAGCGACGGCAGCTCCTCCCTCGGCAGGCCCTTCAGCCCGTGGCGCGCGGCGTAGGCGTCGACCTGCATGAACAGCCCGAAGTAGTAGAGCGCGGCGGGAAGCGCCGCGGCGAGCGCCACCTCGGCGTAGCTGACGTTGAGGAACTGCGCCATGACGAAGGCGGTGGCGCCCATCACCGGCGGCGCGAGCACGGCGCCGGTGGAGGCGCAGGCCTCGATCGCCGCGGCGTACGATGCGGTAAAGCCGGTGCGCTTCATCACCGGGATGGTCATGGTGCCCGCGGTGAGCACGTTGGCGACGATGCTGCCCGACATCATGCCGAGCAGCGCGCTCGCGAAGATGCAGACCTTGGCGGCGCCGCCGCGGAACGTGCCGCACAGCGCGAACGACAGGTTGATGAAGAACTTGCCCGCGCCGGTCATCATCAGCGCGGTGCCGAACACGAGGAAGCCGATCACCGTCTCGGCGAAGGCCTGCAGCGGGATGCCGAGCACGCTCTCGCTCGAGAGCGCGTGGTAGGCGCTCGCCTGCGCCGGCGTCGACTGCGCCCCCTTGAGCGGCCCGAGCCAGGCCGAGTCCGCGAACAGCGGATAGAGCGTGAAGGGCAGCACCGAAAGCATCAGGCTCAGGCCGCCGGTGCGGCGCAGCCCCTCCATGAGCAGCGCCCAGATGAGATAGCCCGCCCAGACGATCCTGTCCGGCGCGCCGCCGAACTCCCACCCCAGCTCTGCGGCCTTTCTGATGTTCAGTAAAAGCACGAATGTTGTAGTTGCTGTAATGAGAAACAGCAAAGCATCGGTCCACGGCACGCGATCGACGGGCGCGCGGCGGCCGCCCGGAAAGATGACGAACACGAACGGCAGCATCACCAGCACCAGCGCGTAGTAGTACTCGGTATTGAGCGGCGTGAAGCCGACGAAGAAGCGCAGGACGAACTGCTGGTTGACGCAGAGGAAGATGGTGAACGCGGCGGCGCCGGCGAGCGCCCAGCGCCAGCCGCCGCGGAGAGTCCGGACGCGGATCGCATCCGCCTCGCCGCCCTGCATTTTCGGGGTACTCGTCGACCCGGGACGCTACTCGAAGATCGTTTCCATGCCCGCCTTGCGCAACGCCGCGCTGCGGGCGCTCATCCAGCCCTTGCGGAAAGCGGCGGCGTCATCGGCGGGGTTGGTCTTGAGGTACGCGCTCCAGGCCGAGGCCAGGGTCTGCTGGCGCCTGAGCAGGTTCTGGTTGTGCGCGTCGTGCTCGGCCTGCCACACGCCCGCCTCCTTCATCGCCTGCACCGTGCCCTCGTGGTAGGGCAGCGCCCAGGCGAGGATCTGGCGCTTGAGCTCCAGGCCGTCGGCGCCGGGCGCCCCGTCCTTGTAGGCGTCGTAGCCGTTGATCATCGCCTTGGCGAGGTTGTAGACGAGATCGGCCGGCTGCTGCGCGTAGGCCATGAAGATGGGGTACGGATAGTTGGGCAGCTCCACCGGGTTCGCCGCCGTGATGCCGACGCCGCAGGTCGCCTTGTGCGGGGCATAGTACGGCCCGAACCTGTTGAGCCGCGCCCAGCCCTCGCGGTCGGCGGCGGGCGTCGGCGGGTAGAGCAGGCCGCGCGGCGAGGCTTCCGCCTCCTTCGCCTGCCCGGAAATGGTCGAAGCGATGGCGGCGTCGACCTCGTTGTTGATGATGCCCTTCCACATCGCGCCGTAGCTGGAGAACTCGACCAGCTTCACGTCGTTCCGGGTGAGGCCGCCGAAGGCGAGGATGGCGAAGGCGTTCTGGTTGAGCGCGGGGGAGCCGACCACCATGCCGATGCGCTTGCCCTTGAGGTCCCTGATCTGCTTCACGCCGGTGTCCCTGGCGACGCCCAGCGAGATGGCGTTGCAGGCGCTGGAGGCGAGGATGAGCCGCAGCGGCTGCGGTCCCCAGTCCTTCACGCCGAACTCGAACACGCCTTCCTGGGCGAAGTACACGCCGATGCCCATGGCCGAGGCCTGGGCGCGGTTCGCCTTGAGCGGCGCGAGCCGCGCGACGTCGTTGCCCGCCGGCAGCACGCGCACGTCGGTGCCGTGCTTGTCCTTGAGCGTCTTGCCCACCGCCACCGCGATGTTGAAGCCGGACGAGCCGGTGTCGTACGCGGTGAAGGTCAGCGTCGAGGGCAGTTTCTGGGCTTGAACGGGCAGAGCCAGCGCGAGCGCGAGCGCCGCGACTGAAAAGCGCATTGCCATGGGCCTCCTCCTCTAAAGGTGCCTGCCCCGCTACTGTAGCACTGCGGGCGCAGCAACCTAGTGGGAAGAAACTACAGGATGGGCCGCCTCGGTCTGCGGCAGCAGCCGGCGCAGCGGCGGCGGGACGCTCTGCGACTGGAGCTCGGGGTAGTGCGGGATGAGGGCGGCAAAGCGCCAGCCCTGCGCGGAGTGCACGAGCTGCCCGGAGACGGGCACGCCCTCGGCGAGCACGGCCTTGAGCGCCGGCAGGTGCTCCGCGACGCGCAGCGCCCAGGCGGGCGTGTCGCTCACCTTGCCGCGCGCGGCGACTTGCGCCAGGCCCGGGCCGGTGCTGCGCACCGCGAGGACCTCGACCTTGAGCTTGCCCGCCGGGAGGCAGGGGTTGCCGCGCCCCACGCCGAGCGCCTCGAGCGCCTCCGGCGAGATGCTGTAGCGCACGCCGCGGCTTGCCTTCACCTTGACGCGGCCGAAGACGACCTCGCCGGGCCCGCTCGGCCTCGAGCGGGCGAGGCCCGCCGCCTCCAGGGCGTGCAGCGCGTGCAGCGTCGTCACCATGAAGCCGCGCGAGTAGGCGGGGCGCGTCGTCCTGGGCAGGTCGTAGTAGGTGATGCTGAACTCGTTGTCGCGCACCGCGGCGCCGCGCTCGTCGCCGCCGCGCAGCAGGCGCATCGGCAGGCAGGCGGCATCGCGATGGCGGGCCCAGGCCGCGCCCGCCACATGCTCCTCGAGCGCCGCGCGCGCCGCCGCGAGGTCGAGCGTCGGCGCCGTCGAGCGCTCGCGCAGCTCCTCGACGTGGCGGGCGGCGACGGCCGCGGCGCCCTCGCGCGGGTCGAGCAGCTGCAGGCGCGCCTCGGCCTGGGAGATCCAGCCGGTGTCGCCGCGCAGGAGCAGCGCCTTCCCGCGCGCCGCCTCGGTGCGCGACTTCAGCCCCGGGAAAAGCGCGCGCGCCTCGTCGCTTGCCGCCCAGCCGGGAACCCCGCGCACGCCGGTGCGGTAGGTGACCGACCAGGCTTCGATGCCGGCGAGGCGCTGCGGCTGCTTCTCGAGCGCCTCGATCGCCTCGAACGCGGGCTCGCCGATGCGAAAGCACGGCGCGCCGTAGTGCTGCGGGCCGCCCTCGGCATAGCCCTTCCAGGTGAGCATGTACTGCCGCGCCGCGCGCGGGCCGGCGTCGGTGAGCACCGTCGCTTCCGCTTCGGCGAAGAAGCCCTGGCGCGCGAGATAGCTCATCTGCGCGAGCTGGCGCTCGCGGCCCTGCTGCTCGGGGATGCGCGCCTGCACGAGCAGCGTGACGGCGAACTGGCCGGGAATCGGACGCTGGCCGATGCCTTCCTGCCCCTGGATCTCGGGGCGCGGATAAGCGAGCTCTGGCGCGAGGCAGCCGCCATGCTGGCCGCGCGGCACCGTCATCAGGTGGCGCAGCAGCGCCGGCTGCATCGCCGCGGTGGAGATGGCGCGCGGATTCCCCGGGATGTGGCCGCGGTCCCACGCCCACCAGGCGGTGATCGACATGAAAACCGACAGGAGAAGGAAAAGCAGGAGCTTGATTTTTCCTGTCACTGCAGATCCAGGGCGTAGCGCTTGAGCGCGGAGAGCGGCACGTAGTTGAGCACGTTCTCGTGCGTCGACTCGAGGATCACGCGCGGCGCGGCGCCCGCCTCCCAGGCCTCGACCCAGCGCAGCACATGCAGGCACCAGCGCTCGCCGTGCTTCAGGCCGCGAAAGCGCAGGTCGGGGCGCGGGGTGACGAGGTCGTTGCCCTTGCGCACGCTGAAATCGAGGAACTCCTGCGTCACCTGCACGCAGATGAGGTGCGCCACGCCGTCGTGCGCCTGGGTCGCGCACATCCCGTCGCGGAAGTAGCCGGTGAGCGGCGCATAGCTGCAGGCGCGCAGCTCGCCGCCGAGCACGTTCTTCTCGCTCATGCCGCCTCGATGATCCGCTTCAGCATGGCGACGTCCTTCGGGATCACCTTGAAGCGCTGCGGCAGCTTCTCCAGGCCGGCGAGCTCGGCGGGGAGCTGCGGCTCGCGGCCGAGCGCCTCGCGGATGGTGGCGGCGAACTTCACCGGCAGCGCCGTCTCCAGGCAGACGAGCGGCACCAGCGGCTCGCGGTGCTCGAGCCCCACCTTCACGCCGTCCGCGGTATGCGGATCGATAATGGTGTTATAGGAAGAATAGATTTTTCGGATTGTTTCCAGTCTGTCGGCATGCGTGCTCTTGCCGGAGACGAAGCCGCTCGCCCTGACCTCGCGCGAAAAGGCGGAGAGGTCGAACTCGCCGTCGCGCTCGAGCTGTCGCCACAGCTCGCGCAGCCGCGCGCCGTCGCCGCCGACGAGCTCGAACACGTAGCGCTCGAAGTTCGAGGCCTTGGAGATGTCCATCGACGGGCTGGAAGTCTCCTTGACCGGGCGGCGCACGCGGTACCGGCCGGTCCGGAAGAACTCGTGCAGCACGTCGTTCTCGTTGCTGGCGAGGATGAGGTGCCTGACGGGCAGGCCCATCCTGCGGGCCACGTGGCCGGCGTAGATGTTGCCGAAGTTGCCCGAAGGCACGGCAAAGGAGACCTGCTGCGAGTCGTTCTGCGTGGCAGCGAAGTAGCCCTTGAAGTAGTACACCACCTGCGCGGCGACGCGCGCCCAGTTGATGGAGTTCACCGCGCCGATGCGCTGGCGCGCCTTGAACGCCGCGTCGGCATTGACCGCCTTCACCATGTCCTGGCAGTCGTCGAACGTGCCCTCGACCGCGAGGTTGTGGACGTTCGCGTCCTGCAGCGAGAACATCTGCGCGCGCTGGAAGGCGCTCATGCGCTTGTGCGGCGAGAGCATGAAGACCTGGATGCGCGGCTTGCCGCGCATCGCGTACTCGGCCGCCGAGCCGGTGTCGCCGGAAGTCGCGCCCAGGATATTGAGGGAAAGGTTTTCCGCTTCCAGCTTCTGCTGGAAAAGACCTCCCAGCAGCTGCAGGGCAATGTCCTTGAACGCGAGCGTCGGGCCGTTCGAGAGGCCGAGGAGATGCAGCCCCGGCTCGAGCGTGCGCAGCGGCGTCACGTCGCCCGAGCCGAAGACTCTTGCGGTGTAGGTGGCCCGGACCAGCGCCTCGAGGCCCGGCACGTCGTCCATGAACCGGGAAAGAATGGCGAGCGCGAGCTCCGGATAGGCCTTGTTTCTCAATTCAGGGAGTTTCACCTGGGGAAACGTCCCGGGCACGTACAGCCCGCCATCGGGGGCGAGGCCTTCCAGGAGGATCTGGCTGAAGCGGCGCGCCGGCGCTTCGCCGCGGGTCGAGACGTAGTCCACTAAAGCAGGGATTCGAGGCGCAGCCGCGTGACCTTGCCGACCACGGTGGGCAGTCTTTCGATCCGGCGCATCGCCCGGTCGACGTTCTTCTCGAGGGCGAGGTGGGTGAGCATGACGATGTCGACCCGGCTCTCGCCCTCCCCGGGCTCCTTCTGCACCATCGCGTCGATCGAGATGCGCGAATCGGCGAGGATGCGCGTGACGCGCGCGAGCACGCCCGGCTTGTCGACCACCCGCATGCGCAGGTAGTACGAAGTTTCGATTTCGGAAACATCCAGGACCGGCACGTCCGAGAGCTGGTCGGGCTGGAAGGCGAGATGCGGCACGCGGTGCTCCGGGTCGGCGGTAATGAGGCGCGTCACGTCGACGAGGTCCGCCACCACCGCGCTCGCCGTGGGCAGCGCGCCCGCCCCGGCGCCGTAGTAGAGCGTCGGCCCGGCCGCGTCGCCATTCACCAGGATGGCGTTCATCACGCCCTCGACGTTGGCGATGAGCCGCCGCGCCGGCACCAGCGTCGGATGCACGCGCAGCTCGATGCCCTTCTCCGTCTTCTTGGTGATGCCGAGCAGCTTGATGCGGTAGCCGAGCTCCTCGGCGTAGCTGATGTCCGCCCGGCCGAGATTCTGAATGCCTTCCTTGAAGCATTTTGAGAGCTGCATCGGGATGCCGAAGGCGAGCGCGGCGAGGATGGTGAGCTTGTGCGCGGCATCCACGCCCTCGATGTCGAAGGTGGGGTCGGCCTCGGCGTAGCCGCGCGCCTGCGCGTCGGCGAGCGCGGCGTCGAACGAGAGGCCCTTGTCGCGCATCTCGGAGAGGATGAAGTTCGAGGTGCCGTTGATGATGCCGGCGATCCACTCGATGCGGTTGGCGCTCAGGCCCTCGCGCAGCGCCTTGATGATCGGCACGCCGCCCGCCACCGCCGCCTCGAAGGCGACCATCACCCCCTTCTTCTGCGCGGCGGCGAAGATGCGGTTGCCGTGGGTCGCGAGCAGCGCCTTGTTCGCGGTCACGACGTGCTTGCCGTTGGCGATGGCCTCGAGCACCAGGTCCTTCGCCACTCGCGTGCCGCCGATCAGCTCGACGACGATGTCGATCTCGGGCGAGCGCACGACCGCGAAGGCGTCAGCAACGACTTTCGCTTTGCCCTTTACGATGGATCTGGCTTTCCTGACTTCCCTGTCTGCCACCACCGTGATACCGATGGCCCGCCCGGCGCGGCGGCGGATCTCGCCGGCGTTGCGCTTGAGGACCTCCCAGGTGCCGCCGCCGACCGTGCCGATCCCCAGCAGGCCGACCCGTATAGGCTTCAAGCGGCTCCTCTTAGGAGCCCATCCTTGCGGAACATGTCGCGAATTCCCCGCACGGCCTGGCGCAGGCGGTGCTCGTTCTCGATGAGGGCGATGCGCACGTGGTCGTCGCCGTAGTCGCCGAAGCCGACGCCCGGCGACACCGCGATCTTCGCCCCCTCGATGAGCCGCTTGGTGAATTCCAGCGACCCGAGCGCGGCATAGGGCTCCGGGATCTTCGCCCACACGTACATCGAGGCCCTGGGCACCTCGACCATCCAGCCGATGTCGTGCAGGCCTTTCACCATCACATTTCTTCTTTTCTCGTAGGTCTCTCTTATCGAGGCGACACAATCCTGCGGCCCATCGAGCGCGACGATGGAGGCCACCTGGATGGGCGTGAAGCTGCCGTAATCGTGGTAGCTCTTGATGCGCGCGAGCGCGTTCACCAGGTCGCGGTTGCCGACCATGAAGCCGATGCGCCAGCCCGCCATGTTGTAGCTCTTCGACATGGTGAAGAACTCCACCGCGACCTCGCGCGCGCCGGGCACCTGCATGATGGAGGGCGCCTTGTAGTCGTCGAAGACGATGTCGGCGTAGGCGAGGTCGTGCACCACCAGGATGTCGTGCTGCCGGGCGAGCGCGACGATCTTCTCGAAGAACGCAAGGTCCACGCATTTCGCGGTCGGGTTCGACGGGAAGCCGAGCACCAGCATCTTCGGCTTGGGCGTGAGCTCGCGGATGGCGCGCTCGAGCTCGGCGAAGAAGTCCACGCCCGGGGTCATGCGCACCGAGCGGATGTCGGCGCCGGCGATGATGGCGCCGTAGATGTGGATCGGGTAGGAGGGATTGGGAACCAGCACCGTGTCGCCTCGCTCCAGGCAGGCGAGCATCAGGTGCGCGAGCCCCTCCTTCGAGCCGATGGTGACGATCGCTTCCGCGTCGGGGTCGAGCTCCACGGCATAGCGTCGCCGATACCAGTCGCAAACGGCTTTTCTCAATCTGGGAATCCCGCGCGACACCGAGTACCCGTGCGTGTCCTGGCGCTGCGCCGCCTCGACCAGCTTGTCGACGATGTGCTGCGGCGTCGGCCCGTCGGGATTGCCCATCGACAGGTCGATGATGTCGTCGCCGCGCCGGCGCGCCGCCATCTTCAACTCGTTGGTGATGTTGAAGACGTACGGCGGAAGCCGCTTAATCCTTGAAAACTCACGCATTGCTAGAATTCTAGCGTGAAACTCCACGCCTCCGTCCCGGGCAACGCCAACGTCATCAATGCCTACGGCGAGGGCTACGTGATGGTCAACGGCGCGCGCCACGACTCGAGCGTCATCGTCATGGCCGGCGAAGTGCGCCCGTGGCAGGCTTCGTCTTTCGCAACCCTCACCCCGGAAGACTTCGACGTCTTGAAAAACCTGGGACTGGAGATCGTGGTGCTCGGTACCGGGCCGAAGCAGCGCTTCCCGCATCCCCGCCTCACCGCCGCGCTCGCGCGCGCCGGCATCGGCGTCGAGGTGATGGACGTGCAGGCCGCCTGCCGGACCTACAACATCCTCGTCGCCGAGGAGCGCAAGGTCGCCGCGGCGCTGCTTTTCGCATGAGCCTGTTTCCGGGTTTCGTCCGAAGGAAGCTGCGCACCAGCGGCGCGACGATCAATCTCGTCCTGGGCGGCGAAGGCCCGCCGCTCCTGCTCCTGCACGGCTACCCGCAGACCCATACGATGTGGCACAAGGTCGCACCGCAGCTCGCGCGCGACTACACCGTGGTGTGCCCGGACCTGCGCGGCTACGGTGACTCCTCCAAGCCGAAAGGGCTGCCCGACCACTCGAACTATTCCAAGCGCGCCATGGCGCTCGACATGGTGGAGGTGATGGAGTCGCTCGGCTTCGTCGCCTTCCACCTCGTCGGTCACGACCGCGGCGCTCGAGTGGCGCACCGCCTGGCGCGCGACCACGGCCGGCGCGTGCGCACGCTCACCGTGCTCGACATCTCGCCGACGCTGAAGATGTACGAGAGCACCAACATGCAGTTCGCGAAGGCCTACTACCACTGGTTCTTCCTCATCCAGGAAGCCCCGCTCCCGGAACGAATGCTTTCTGCTGTTGGAATCAACTACATCCTGACGCGCCTGGGCCGCGGCAAGGCCGGCATCAAGGTCTTCGACCGGCGCGCGATGGCCGAATACGCGCGCTGCTTCGACCCGCACTCGACGTGCGAGGACTACCGCGCGGCAGCGACCATCGATCTGGTGCACGATCGGAAAGACAAACGAAAGATCACCATGCCGCTGCTCGCGCTCTGGGGCCGGCAAGGCGTGATCGCGGCGCTGTTCAACTGCCTCGAGGACTGGCGCGAGGTGGCGAGCGACGTGCGCGGCCGCGCCCTGCCCTGCGGGCATTTCATTCCGGAAGAGAAGCCGCGGGAGCTCCTCGCGGAGCTGCGCCGATTCCTGATTCGCTGACACGTCTCTTCGGTCCGGACGAGGGCTGGTCGCTCGCGCCGGTCGCCGCGTGGCTGCTCACCGAAGGCCGCAGGCTCACCGAGCCGATCGCGCTCCTCAACGGCCTCGCGGCGAGCCTCGACCAGGCCGGCGCCCGCGTGGACCGCATCCGCTTCACGAGCGGCACGCTGCATCCGCAGCTCCTCGCCTGGGGGGCCTTCTGGAACCGCGGCTCGCAAGCGCAGATGTGGGAGGGCAGGCACGGCATCCTGGAGACCGACGCCTACCTCGGTAGCCCGGCGCAGGTGGTGCGCGAGCAGCACAAGCCCTTCCGCCGCCGCCTGCAGGAGAAAGGCGAAGGGGCGCTCGTGGAAGGACGCGACCACGTGGTGCTGCACGAGATGCGCGCCGAGGGCATGACCGACTACTGCGCGGTGC
>Ga0209592_1000021_pt1 | contig 42710 bp, 43 predicted proteins | sample PPLLak2March2015_2_FD_187251 | JGI IMG/M metagenome (GOLD analysis project Ga0209592, IMG submission 187251) | Freshwater sediment microbial communities from Prairie Pothole Lake near Jamestown, North Dakota, USA - PPLs Lake P8 Core (3) Depth... | ecosystem: Environmental > Aquatic > Freshwater... | reverse complement strand
TGCGCCGCCGTCGGCTTCCTGCTGCATGCTGCCAGGATCGATACCGGGCAGCTCGGCGCGCGGCGCAACCTCAGCATGCCGGGCATCAGCGCCACGGTGGCCGAGCAGATCGAGGCGCTGCGCAAGGTCGCCGGCGACAAGGTCGCGCAGCGCATCCGCCGCGAGCCCGACGCGACGATCCAGCGCATCGTCGAGGGCTGGCCGCGCAATTTCGACGCGCAGCGCGCCCTCGCCCTGGGCTTTCGCGCCGACGCGAGCTTCGAGGACATCATCCGTATTCACATTGAGGATGAGCTGCAAAAAAAGCCTGAACCTCGCCCAGGCTGCGCGTGAATTTCATCGGCGGCAGGCTCTTCAGGATGCGCCCGCCGTAGGGCTTCAGGACCAGGCGCGGATCACATAGCATCAGCACGCCCCGGTCGTTCTCGTCGCGGATCAGCCGCCCGGCGCCCTGCTTCAGCTGCAGCACCGCCTGCGGCAGCTGCAGCTCGTTGAAGGGATTGCCGCCCTGCGCGCGCAGCGCCTCGATGCGCGCGGCGAGCACCGGGTCGTCGGGCGGCGCGAAGGGCAGCTTGTCGATCACCACCAGCGACAACGCCTCGCCGCGCACGTCGACGCCTTCCCAGAACGACTGGCTGCCGAGCAGCACCGCGTTGCCGAGCGAGCGGAAGCGCGCAAGGAGCTCGCTGCGCGAGCCGGTGCCCTGCACGAGCAGCGGGAAGCGCAGCCGCTCGTGCAGCAGCTCGTGCGCACGGCGCAGCGCCCGCAGCGTGGTGAAGAGTAGGAACGCCCGCCCGCCGCTTGCTTCCAGCACCGGCAGGGCCGCCTCGATCACCGCCTCGGTGAAGCCGGGGGCGTTCGGGTCGGCCGGCAGGCCCCTGGGCACATAGAGCAGCGCCTGGCGCGCGAACTCGAACGGGCTCGCCCAGCGCCTCGCCTCGGCCTCGGCGAGGCCGAGCTCGCCGGTGAAATGGCCGAACGCCTCGCCCACCGCGAGCGTCGCCGAGGTGAAGATCCAGGCGCGCGGGCGGCCGTCCATCTGCTTGCGGAAGAGCTCGGCGGATGAAAGCGGCGTCACGTGCAGCTGCACCGCCTGCGCGAACACTTCCGTCCAGCGCACCTCCGCCGCCGACTCCTCGCTCATGCGCGCAAGGGTGGCCGCGGCGGCCGCGGCGCGCCGCGCGCACGACTCGAGGCCTTCGGAGCGCTCCGCCTGCATTGCGAGGGGCTCCCGGAGAAGCTTCAGAGAATGGTCCAGGTTTCCCAGCGCCTCCGGAAATCCCGCCAGACGCAGCGCCTGGCTCCACGCGAGCCGGCCGCCGGGCTCGCCCACGGCGAGGCGCAGGTCGCGCGCGGCCTTCTCCAGGCGGTTCGCCAGCGCGTCGAGCTCGGGCGAAGCGCCGCCGGCGGCGCGCAGCTCGAGGCGCGCGTCGCGCGCGAGCTCGACGAGCTGCGAGCTCGAGACGCTCTCGCCGAAGAACAGTCGCGCGGTTTCCGGCAGCTGGTGCGCCTCGTCGAAGATCACGGTGTTGCACGTCGGCAGCAGCTCCGCGATGCCCTCGTCGCGCAGCACCACGTCGGCGAAGAAGAGATGGTGGTTGACCACCACCACGTCGGCGGCGAGCGCGTTGCGCCGCGCCCGCATGACGAAGCAGTCCGCGTAGTCCGGGCAGCTCTGCCCGAGGCAGTTCTCGCGCGTCGAGCTGGCGTGCGCCCAGACCGGCGCGTCCTCGGGGACGTCGGCGAGGTCGGCGCGGTCGCCGGTCGCGCTGACGACGGCGAACCGCTCGATGCGCTTCAACTGTATCGCCTGCTCGCGCGTCGGCAGGCGCGCCTCGGCGGCGGCGCGACGCAGGCGATAGACGCAGACGTAGTTGGCGCGGCCCTTGAGCAGCGCCGCGCTCCCGCCGCAGGCGAGCGCATCGCGCACCGCCGGCAGGTCGCGGTCGAAGAGCTGGTCCTGCAGGGTCTTGGTGCCGGTGGAGACGATCACCTTGCCGCCGGCGAGAAGCGCCGGCACGAGGTAGGCGAAGGTCTTGCCGGTGCCGGTGCCCGCTTCGGCGACCAGCACCCCGGTGCGCTCGATCGCGGCGTGGATGGCCTGGGCCATCTCGAGCTGCTGGCGGCGCAGGCGGAAGCCCGGCACCGCCCTGGCGAGCGGGCCGTCGGCGGCGAAGGCGCGCTCGAGCGCCGCGCTCAGTCTCTCAGCTCCTCGACCTTCAGCCACACCCGCTGCAGCTCGGAGCGATAGGCCGCGGTCGTCGACGTGCTGCCGAGATGGATCCATTCGGCGAGCCTGACCTCGACGGTCGTCGCGCCTTGCTGGGCGCCGCTCTGGCCGGCGATCTCGAGCCGCACGCCTTTGCCGGCGAACTGCGGGACGACCGTGAAGCCGGTGGCTTGGTCGTGGACCACGGTGACTTCCTGCGGGATCACGCCCCCGGGGGTGTGGATGCGCTGGCGGACCGGGCGCGACTGCCCGCTGTAGATGACGGCGCGGCTGCCCTCGAGCACCTGCACCCGCTGGTCGACGCGCTCGCCGCTCGCCGCGCGCGACTCCTGCGCCTTCAGGTCGAAGCGCGAGCCGCCGCTGCCGACGCGGCCGCTCGCTTCGATGCGCCCGAGCGCCGCCTCGCGCGAATCGTCGAAGCGCACCGAGATCTGCAGCCGCCGCAATGGCCGGTCGAGCGCCTCGAGCGCGAGGCGCAGGTCTGCGAGGTTGGCCGGGCTCGCGCGCACGATGAGCTGGTTGCGCTGCCCGGTGAGCGTCGCGCCGGGCTCCACCAGCGCTCGCAAGGCAGGCAGGACCTGCTCCGCCGTGCGGTGGCGCAGCGTAATGATTTCCAAAGCGTTTTCTGCGGCGACGCACGTCCCCAGCGCAAGTAGCGCCGCAGCGACTGCCATCCGGACCAACCCCGAGCGGTTCATCGATACCCCTAGAACGCGCCAACCTCGCGCTCGTCTACGCGGATCCATTATGGGACACCGGCCGGCATTCACCTTCGCGCTCCTCGCCGTCCTCACGGCGGCACCCGCCCTCGCGACGCCGACGCACGAGGCGGTGCGCCAGGTCGGCACGGCCTACCACTATGGCGGCCGCTCGCCCGAGAAGGGCTTCGACTGCAGCGGCCTTGTGGCGCACGCTTTCGCGCGCGCGTGGGGCCTCAAGCTACCCCACAACGCGCGCGCGCAGAGCAAGGCGGGCAGGCCGGTGCGCTTCACCGACCTGCGGCCCGGCGATCTCGTCTTCTACAACACGCGCAAGCGGCCCTTCTCGCACGTCGGCATCTACCTCGGCAACGGGCGCTTCGTCCACGCCCCGCGGACCGGCGCGCGCGTGCGGATCGAAAGCGTTCATACGCGGTACTGGCGCCAGCGCTTCAATGGCGCACGGCGCCTCGAGGAGCCGGGGGCGTAGACTCGGCCTGAAATGCTTTGATGATAATTATTCTCATTGACAATCGCAATGAGAGTCATTATCGTTTGCTTCACCATGAACATACGACCCTTCGCGCTTCTTGCCGCTCTCCTCGTCCCGCTGGCATCCGCAGCCCAGGACAAGGTAGTGAACGTTTACTCATCGCGCCATTACCAGACCGACGAGGCGCTCTACACGGGCTTCACGAAAGCCACAGGCATCCGGGTCAACCGGATCGAGGCCGGCGAGGACGCCCTCATCGAGCGCATCCGCAACGAAGGCGCACGCAGCCCCGCCGACGTGTTCATCACGGTCGACGCCGGGCGGCTGTGGCGCGCCGAGCAGCTCGGCCTGTTCCAGCCGGTGCGCTCGGGGGTGCTCGAGTCGCGCATCCCCGAGAGCTTCCGCGAGCCCGGCGGCCTGTGGTTCGGCTTCTCGACGCGCGCGCGGGTCATCGCCTACCGCAAAGACAAGGTGAAGCCCGACGAGGTGGCGACCTACGAGTCGCTCGCCGATCCGAGGTGGAAAGGCCGGGTGTGCATGCGCTCCTCGACCAACATCTACAACCTCTCGCTGATGGGCGCGCTGATCGACCACCTCGGCGAGCAGAAGGCCGAGGCCTGGGCGAAAGGCGTGCGCACCAACCTCGCGCAGGAGCCCAAGGGCGGCGACACCGACCAGCTGAAAGCGGTCGCGGCGGGGCAGTGCGACGTGACGATCTCGAACCAGTACTACTACGCGCGCCTCGCCCGCTCGGAAAAGCCCGCAGAGCGCGCGGTGGCCGAGCGCCTGGGCGTCGTGTTCCCGAACCAGGCGAGCTGGGGCACGCACGTCAACATCTCCGGCGCCGGCGTGCTGAAGAACGCGCCCCATCGCGACGCGGCGGTGAAGTTCCTCGAGTACCTCGCGAGCAACGAGGCGCAGCGCTACTTCGCCGACGGCAACAACGAGTGGCCGGCGGTGGCGAGCGTGAAGGTCGACAACCCCGTCCTCAAGGCCCTCGGCAGCTTCAAGCGCGACCAGCTCAACGTCGCGGTGCTCGGCCGCAACCAGCCCAGCTCGCAGAAGATCTACGACCGCGTCGCCTGGAAGTAGCGGCGCGAGACGTAGAGCACGGGCAGCAGGCCGACCGCGACGATCACCAGCGCCGGCACGGCCGCCTCCGCCAGCCGCTCGTCCTTCGCCAGGTTGTACGCCTCGATCGCCAGCGTGTCGAAGTTGAAAGGCCGCAACGCGAAGGTCGCCGGCAGCTCCTTCAGCACGTCGACGAAAACCAGCAGCGCCGCGGTGGCGAGGCTGGGGGCGAGCAGCGGCGCGTGCACGCGCGCCAGCGTCGCGAGCGGCGTGGCGCCGAGCGACCGTGCGGCGTCCTCCATGCTCGGCGTGATCTTCGCCAGGCCCGCGTTGGTCGTCTGCAGCGCCACGGCGAGGAGCCGCACGAGATAGGCGTAGACGAGCGCGGCCACGGTGCCCGTGAGAAGGAGCCCGGTCTTCACCCCGAGCGCCTGCTCGAGCCACCCGGCGAGGGCGTTGTCGAAGCGCCCCAGGGGCACCAGCACGCCCACGGCGATGACCGCGCCGGGGATCGCATAGCCAAGGCCGGCAAAGCGGTTCGCGAGCCGCACGAGCGGATGGCGGCCGATGCGCGCGGCATACGCCATGACCAGCGCGAGCAGGACCGCGGCGAGCGCGGTGAGCCCGGCGATCGAGAAGCTGTTGCCCACCAGCGCGAAAACGCGGCCGCCGAGGTAGGCGCCCTTCTCCTCCCACGCGAGCTGGCCCAGGAGCAGCGCCGGCAGGGCAAAGCCGAAGAACACCGGCGCCGCGCAGGCTGCTGCTGCAGCGGCGGCGGGCCAGCCGCGCAGCGGCTGCGGCGGTGCCGGCTTGCGCGGCGCATTGGCGGCGTAGGTCGCGCGCCCGCGGCTCGCGCGCTCGATGCCGAGCACCAGCACCACGAAGCCGAGCAGGCAGGCGGAAAGCTGCGCCGCGGCGGTCGCGTCTCCCAGGGAGAGCCAGGCCTTGAAGATGCCGGTGGTGAACACCTCGACCGCGAAGTACGACACGGTGCCGAAGTCGGCGAGCGTCTCCATCAGGGCGAGCGAGGCGCCGGCGACGATGGCCGGGCGCGCGAGCGGCACGGCGACGCGAAAGAACGCGCCCCAGGCGCCGTAGCCGGCGAGCCGGCCGGCCTCGATGGCGCTGCGTGAAAGGTCGTGGAAGGCCGTGCGCGCGATGAGGTACACGTAGGGATAGAAAGCGAACGACAGCATCGCCGCCGCGCCCCAGAGCGAGCGGATCTCCGGAAAAGCGTAGTCGCGCGCTTCCCAGCCGGTCGCCGCGCGCAGCGCCGACTGCACCGGGCCGCTGAACTGCAACCAGTCGGTGTAGGCGTAGGCCATGACATAGGCCGGCATCGCGAGGGGCAGCATCAGCCCCCACTCGAGGAAATCGCGCCCGGGGAAGCGGTAGGCGGTGACGAGCCACGCCGAGAGCACTCCCATGCTGATCACGCCCCATGCGACTGCCAGCAGCAGCAGGAGCGTGTTCCACACGTAGCGCGGCAAGGCGGTGGCGGCGAGGTGCGCCCAGGCGTCGCCTGTGCCGGCGAAGAAGCTCGCGACCACGTACATGACCGGCAGCGCCAGCAGCGCGCCGATCACGAGCGCCGATCCCCCGAGGATGCCCAGGCGCCTCAAAAGAAAATGTTCTTGGAATTAATGGCTTGCATTCTAACAAGAACGATTATTGTTTACTATAATGCCCGTATGCTGCTCGAAGTCGAGGGCTTGCGGCACTCGTACGGCGACCACGAAGTGGTGCGCGGGCTGGCGTTCTCGCTCCACCGCGGCGCGATCGGCTGCCTGCTTGGGCCAAGCGGCTGCGGCAAGACCACCGTGCTTCGCTGCATCGCCGGGTTCGAGCCGGTGCAGGAAGGCGTGATCCGCATCGCCGGCCGCGTCGTCTCGGCGCCGGGCAGCACGGTGCCGCCCGAGCAGCGTCGCGTCGGCATGGTGTTCCAGGACTACGCGCTGTTCCCGCACCTCGATGTCGCCGGCAACATCGGCTTCGGGCTGCGCGGCGGGCGCGACGCGCGCGTGCGCGAGCTCGCCGCGCTCGTCGGCCTCTCCGGCGAGCTCGACAAGTACCCGCACGAGATCTCCGGCGGCCAGCAGCAGCGCGTCGCGCTCGCGCGCGCGCTGGCGCCGCGCCCGGAGCTCCTGCTGCTCGACGAGCCCTTCTCCAACCTCGACGTCGACCTGCGCGAGCGGCTGTCGCACGAGCTGCGCGACATCATCAAGGCGAGCGGCGCGACGGCGATCCTCGTGACGCACGACCAGCACGAGGCCTTCGCCATGGCCGACGAGATCGGCGTCCTGCACGCAGGGCGCATCCAGCAATGGGACAGCGCCTACAACCTCTACCACCGGCCGGCGAACCGCTTCGTCGCCGACTTCGTCGGCCAGGGGGTGTTCCTGCCCGCCAAGGCGCGCGGCGGGCAGCTCGAGATCGAGCTCGGCCTGCTGCAGGGCGATGCCGGCGGCGGCGAGAACCTCGAAGTCCTGCTGCGCCCGGACGACGTGGTGCACGACGACGCCGCGGCCACGCAGGCCGAGGTGGTGCACAAGGCCTTCCGCGGCGCGGAGATCCTCTACACGCTGCGCCTGGCGAGCGGCCGCAAGGTGCTGGCGCTCGTGCCGAGCCACCACAACCATGCGCTCGGCGAGCGCATCGGCATCCGCCTCGACGTCGATCACGTCGTGGCTTTTCAGCCCGAGGTCTGATCCTTGAGGTTGTAGACGGCGCGCAGCTCCAGCGAGAACTGCTTGCCCCGCAGCGCGGCCGGCAAAGTCACCTCTGCCCTCGCTTTGCGAAACATCTCCAGCGCCTGGCGATCGAGCGCGGCGTGGCCGGAGCTCGACCTCACATTGAGCGCGGCGACCGAGCCGTCGGCCGCGATCGCCATGCGCACCACGACCTCACCTTCCCAGCCGTTGTCGAGCGCGACCAGCGGATAGCGCTTGTGCCGGCTCGCCTCGGCGAGGAGCGCGGCGCGGTACTGCGCGATCAACGAAGAGGTGTCGGGAACGGCGGGAACCGCCGGCGCCGGCTGCGACGCTGCCGCCACCGGCGGCGCGGGCGCGGGCGCGGGTGCCGGCGCCGGCGCCGGTTCTGCAGATCTTTCCGGTTCCCGGGGCGGCGCTGGGTCAGGCTTCGCCTCGGGCGCCTCCCGGCGCGGCTTGGGTTGCGGCTTGGGAATTGGCGCGGCGGCGACTGGTGCTTCTACCGGCGGCGCCGGCAACTGCGGAGTCGGCGCGGGCGGGGCCGGCGGCGGCTGCATCAGGCGCGCGACGATCGGCGCCAGGACCTCGACGGGATGCTTCAGCGCATCGCCGAGCTGCGGCCACCGGAAGGCGAGCAGGAAGACATGCAGCACGACCGACGCCAGCAGCGCATAGCCGAAGACACGATTCGCGCTAGCGCGATCGTAGGGCACGCCAGACCTTTTCGGCCGTGAGCGGCATCTCCAGGTGGTCTATGCCGCGGCTACGCAACGCATCCAGCACGGCGTTCACGACCGCGGGGACGGCACCGATGGTGCCGAGCTCGCCGCAGCCTTTCACGCCGAGGAGGTTGGTCTTGCAGGGCAGGCTCTCGTCGAACTCGGCGCGCAGGGCCGGGAACTGGTCGGCGCGCGGCACGCAGTAGTCCATCAGCGATCCGGTGAGGAGCTGGCCGCTCGCCTCGTCGTACACCGCCTGCTCGCAGAGCGCCTGGCCGACGCCCTGCGCGATGCCGCCGTGGATCTGTCCTTCGACGATGCTGCGGTTGATGATGCGGCCGATGTCGTCGCAGCTTGCCATCGAGACCAGCGCGATCTCGCCGGTGTCCGGGTCGATCTCGACCTCGCAGGCCTGGGCGCCGTTCGGCCACGACGGCGTGGAAGGCGTCTGCGTCGCGGAGACGCGGATCACCCGCCCGGGCTGGCGCGAGGCGAGCTCGGCGAAGCCGACGGCGCGGTCGGTGCCGGCGATGGCGAAGCGACCGTCCCGGAACTCGATGTCCGCGGGTGCGGCCTCGAGCGCGTCCGCGGCAAGCTGCCTGCACTTGACGATGACCTCGCGCCCCGCGGCGACCACCGCGGAGCCGCCGACGAACGCCGAGCGCGAGCCGACGCTGCCGACGCCGTTGGCGCGGTCGGTGTCGCCTTGCACGATCTTGATGAGCTTAGGTTCTATTCCGAGGATTTCGACGACGAGCTGCGTATACGTCGTTTCGAGGCCCTGCCCCATCGCCTGGGTGCCGGAAAACACGGTGACGTTTCCTTGCGCGTCGACCTCGATGTCGACCGTTTCGGTGGGCAGCGCGCCCGTCCACTCGAGGTAGACCGAAAGCCCGCGCCCGCGCAGCTTGCCGCGTTTGCGGGACTGCTCCTCGCGCGCCGGAAAGGTTTTCCAGTTGGAAATTTCGAGCAACCGGTCCAGGACGTGCGAAAAATCCCCGGTGTCGTAGACCTCGCCGAGGTGAGTACGGTAGGGAAACTGCTCCGGCCGGATGAAATTGCGCCGCCGGAATTCCGCCGGGTCGAGCTTGAGCTCGGCTGCGGCCTTGTCCATCAGCCGCTCCATCAGGTAATTCGCCTCGGGACGTCCGGCGCCGCGGTACGCGCCGGTCGCCATGGTGTGCGTCAGCACGGCACGCACGCGATAGTGCACCACCGGCACGTGATAGACCGAAGTCTGGATCTTCGGCCCGAGCACGAGCGGGATGATGGCCGAGGAGCCGACCGGCACGGCGCCGATGTTGCCGAGCACGTCGGTCTCCAGCGCGAGGATGCGTCCGTCGCCGTCGAGCGCCAGACGGGCGCGGAAATGCTGGTCGCGGCCCATGTGCGCGGCGAGGAAGTCCTCGCTGCGCTCGGCGAGCCACTTCACCGGCCGGCCGAGCTTCTTCGCCGCGTAGCAGACCAGCGCATCCTCGGGCGTGAGGCCGGTCTTCATGCCGAAGCCGCCGCCGATGTCGCCGACCACGACGCGGAAGTCCGCCGGCTTGGCGCGGAACACCGCGCCAAGCAGCTCGCGCGTGCCGGTCGGGGTCTGGTTCTGCGTGTAGAGCGTGGTGCGGCCGCCCTCGAACACGCCGATCGAGCAGCGCGGCTCGAGCGCCATCGCGATCAGGCGCTGGTTGTGCAGCTCGAGCTGCGTGACATGCGCGGCCGAAGCAAAGGCATCCTGAACTCTCTTTGCATCACCGTAGACGGCTTCAGCCGCGACATTCCCGGTCGCCTCGGGCCACACCTGCGGCGCGCCGGGCTCCACGGCCCGCCGCGCGTCGACGATGCAGGGCAGGTCCTCGTATTCGACCTGCACGAGCTCCGCGGCGTCCACCGCCTGCTCGCGGGTTGCCGCGACGATCGCGGCAACGGTCTGGCCGGCGTAGTAGACGCTGCCCTCGGCGAGCGGCGTGCGCGGCGGCGCCGCCATCGGCGAGCCGTCGGCGCGCTTGAAGAGCGGCGGGAACGGGATGTGGCCGACGCCGTCGGCGCGCAGGTCGGCCATGGTCCAGGCCGCGATGACGCCAGGTGCCTTCAGGCAGTCAGAAACATCCAGAGAAGAAATCCTTGCATGCGCGTGCGGCGAGCGCACTACGACCAGCCAGGCGAGGTTGGCGAACTCGAGGTCGGCGCTATAGCGACCCTTGCCCACGAGCAGCCGGTCGTCTTCCAGCCGCTTCTGCGAGCGCGACGCGCCGAAGCGCGCCGCGGAGGGATCGAACTGGACCTGCAACTCCGGTGCGTTCGGTGCGTTCATCCAAGAGAATAGTGGCGGAGAGAGAGGGATTCGAACCCCCGGTACCCGATGGGTACAACAGATTTCGAGTCTGCCGCATTCGACCACTCTGCCATCTCTCCGCGGTCGAGCGAGCGGCGGATTTTATCAGGGTCGGTCGATCTTCCCCTGTCCGCCCAGGTAGGGCCGCAGCGCGCCGGGTATGGTCACCGACCCGTCGGCCTCCTGAAAGTTCTCCAGGATCGCCACCAGCGTGCGCCCGACGGCGAGGGCGGAGCCGTTCAGCGTATGGACAAGCTCGGGCTTTCCCTTGTCGTTGCGCCAGCGGGCTTGCATGCGCCGCGCCTGGAACGCCTCGAAATTGGAGCAGGAAGAGATCTCGCGGTAAGCCTGCTGCGAGGGCAGCCAGACCTCGAGGTCGTAGGTCTTCGCCGACGAGAAGCCGATGTCGCCGGTGCACAGCGACACCACGCGGTAGGGGAGCTCGAGGCGCTTCAGCACCTCTTCGGCGTGCGCCGTGAGCTCCTCCAGGCCCGGGTAGGACTTCTCCGGATGCACGACCTGCACCAGCTCGACCTTGTCGAACTGGTGATTGCGGATCATGCCGCGGGTGTCCTTGCCCGCCGAGCCCGCTTCCGAGCGGAAGCAGGGCGAATGGCAGACGAATTTCAGCGGCAGGGCATCGGCGGCGACGATGCTCTCGCGCATGAAGTTGGTCACCGGGTACTCCGCGGTGGGGATGAGGTAGAGGTCGCGCCCGTCGAGCTTGAAGAGGTCGTCCTTGAACTTGCCGAGGCTGGAGACGCCGTCGGCGCATGCGCCGCTCACCATGTACGGGACATAGACCTCGGTATAGCCGTGCTCGCGCGTGTGCAGGTCGAGCATGAACTGCGCGAGCGCGCGGTGCAGGCGCGCCACCGCGCCCTTCATCACCACGAAGCGCGCGCCGGCGAGCTTCGCCGCCGTCTCGAAGTCGAGGCCGCCGAGCCCGGCGCCCACGTCGACATGGTCCTTGACGGCGAAGTCGAACTTGCGCGCCTCGCCCCAGCGCCGCTCCTCGCGGCTGTCTTCCGAGGAGGCGCCCACCGGCACCGATTCGTGCGGCAAATTCGGCACACGCCGCAGAAAATCTTCGAAGGTGCTTTGAAGTTCAGACAGTTGCTGCTCCAGATCCTGGAGTTCCGATTTGCACCCGTCGGCTTGGGCGAGAAGCGCGCTGGCGTCCTGGCCCTTCGCCTTCGCCTGCCCGATTTCCTTCGCCAGCCGGTTGCGCGCCGCCTGCGCCTGCTCGACGCGCGTCTGCAGCGCCTTGCGGTGCCCCTCGAGCTTGTCGAACGCGTCGGCGTCGAACGCGGTCGCGCTGCGCGTGGCCAGCCGGCGCGCCACCTGCTGCGGGTCCTTGCGCAGGAGCTGGATGTCGATCATTTCTTGCTCTTCAGTTCTTCAAGCTTCTCGCGGATCTTGGCTTCGAGGCCGCGCCCGGTGGGCTTGTACCACTCCGTCGCCGGCATGCCCTCGGGAAGATAGGTTTCCCCGGCGGCGTAGGCATCCGGCTCGTCATGCGCGTAGCGGTAGCCCTTGCCGTAGCCCAGCTTCTTCATCAGGCCGGTGGGCGCGTTGCGCAGGTGCATCGGCACCGGCCGCGTGCCGTCGGCGGCGACGAAATCGCGCGCCGCATTATAGGCGGCGTACACCGCGTTCGACTTCGCCGCCATGGCGAGGTAGATCGCCGCCTCCGCGAGCGCGAGCTCGCCCTCCGGGGTGCCGAGGCGCTCGTAGGTCTCGCAGGCGTCGAGGGCGAGGCGCAGCGCCCGCGGGTCGGCAAGGCCGATGTCCTCGATCGCCATGCGCACCAGCCGCCGCCCGAGGTAGAGCGGGTCGGCGCCGCCGTCGAGCATGCGCACCGCCCAGTAGAGCGCCGCGTCCGGGTCGGAGCCGCGCACCGACTTGTGCAACGCCGAGATCTGGTCGTAGAACTGCTCGCCGCCCTTGTCGAAGCGCCGCAGGTTCTGCGCCAGCGTCCGCTCGACGAACTCCGCGTCGATCTTCTCGACGCCGGTGTTGGCGAGGATCTCCACCGCGTTCAGCAGCCGCCGCGCATCACCGTCGGCGAAGCCGATCAAGCGCTCCTGAGCGGCGGCGTCAATGGTCAGGCCTGTTTTTTTCAGAATCGCTTTCAAGTCCTCCGGTTCGAGAGGCTGAAGCACATAGACTGCCGCCCGAGAAAGCAGCGCGCTGTTGACCTCGAACGACGGGTTCTCCGTGGTCGCGCCGACGAAGGTGACCACGCCGCGCTCGACATAGGGCAGGAAAGCGTCCTGCTGCGCCTTGTTGAAGCGGTGCACCTCGTCGACGAAGAGGATGGTGTGCCGCCCGGAGCGCGCGAGCTCGGCCTCCGCCCCCTGCACCGCCTCGCGGATGTCCTTCACGCCGGAAAAGACTGCAGAGAGGGCGATGAACTCGGCGTCGAACGCCTTCGCCATGAGTCGCGCGATAGTGGTCTTGCCCGAGCCCGGCGGGCCCCAGAGGATCATCGAATGCGGCTTGCCCGACTCGAAGGCGAGGCGCAGCGGCTTGCCCGGCCCGATGAGGTGCTGCTGCCCGGCCACGTCGTCGAGCGACTGCGGGCGCAGGGCGTCGGCGAGCGGGGCGCGCGGCTGCGCCGCGGCGAACAAATCGCTCATTTATCCCCGAGGACGTCCGCACCCTTGGGCGGGTCGAAGCGGAACTCCTTGGGGTCGACCTTCGGGTTGCGGACGACGCGCGAGAAGCGCAGCACCGTGGTCTGCCCGAAATGGTCGATGAGCTCCATTGCCTGCAGCGCGCCCTCGGCGCCGAAGCCGATGCGCATCTGCTCGAAGCCCGCCTCGCGGTCGCGCGGCACGGCCTGCAGCCATTCCAGGCCGTCGCGCTTGCCCGCGTCCGACATCTCGAAGGCCTTCGCTACGTCGGCGGAGCCCGAGAGCAGCGCCGCCGGGGTCGAGCCGAGCGCGGCGGAGAGCTTGCGCACCGTGACCTGGTTGAGCTCGCGGTCGTAGATCCACACGCGCTCGCCGTCGCCGACGATGACCTGGTCGGCGGGCTTGTCGTAGACCCAGCGGAAGCGCCCGGGCCGCTGGAACACGAAGCTGCCCTTCGCCTCCTGGGTGAGCCTGCCGCCCTTGTCGTAGACCTTCTGCTCGAAGCCGGCGCGCGCCGACTGCGTGCCGGAGACGAAGCTCTTGAACTGCTCCAGGCTCGAAGCCTGGGCGGGAACGGCGACGAGCGCCGCCAGAAAAAGCAGGGTTCTCATCGCCGGAGCTTACTCTGCCTTGGCGGGGACCAAAACCTCGCGGTTGCCGTTCGACTGCATCGGCGAGACCATGCCGGCGCGCTCCATGTCCTCGATCAACCGGGCGGCGCGGTTGTAGCCGATGCGCAGGTGGCGCTGCACCAGCGAGATCGAGGGGCGGCGCGTGCGCAGCACGATCTCCACCGCCTGGTCGTAGAGCGGATCCTTCTCGCCGGTGGGCTCGCCGCCCTCGCCGCCGAGCGCGTCTTCCGCGGGCTCGGGCTCGAGCACTTCCTCGAGGTATTCCGGCTTCGCCAGCCCCTTCAGGTGCGCCGCCACCGCATGCACCTCGTGGTCCGCGACGAAGGCGCCGTGCACGCGCTGCGGCAGGCCGGTGCCCGGCGGCAGGTAGAGCATGTCGCCCGAGCCGAGCAGCGCCTCGGCGCCGGACTGGTCGAGGATGGTGCGCGAGTCGACCTTCGAGGACACCTGGAAGGCGATGCGCGCCGGGATGTTGGCCTTGATGAGGCCGGTGATGACGTCCACCGACGGGCGCTGCGTGGCGAGGATGAGGTGGATGCCGGAGGCGCGCGCCTTCTGGGCGAGGCGCGCGATCAGCTCCTCGACCTTCTTGCCCACCACCATCATCAGGTCGGCCAGCTCGTCGATCACCACCACCACGTTGGGCAGCGGCGCGAGCTTCTGCGGATTGCCGGAGTCGATGGTGAACGGGTCGTCGATCTTGCCTTCGAGGACCTTGTGGTTGTAGCCGGAGAGGTTGCGCGCGCCGACGAAGTTCATCAGCTTGTAGCGGCGCTCCATCTCGCCGACGCACCAGCCGAGCGCGTTCACCGCCTGCTTCATGTCGATCACGACCGGCGCGAGCAGGTGCGGGATGTCGTGGTAGACCGAGAGCTCGAGCATCTTCGGGTCGATCATGATCAGGCGGATGCTGCGCGGCTCGGACTTGTAGAGCAGCGACAGGATCATCGCGTTGAGCGCCACGGACTTGCCCGAGCCGGTGGTGCCGGCCACCAGCAGGTGGGGCATCCGCGCGAGATCGGCGACGACCGGGTTGCCGGCGATGTCCTTGCCCAGCGCGATGGCGAGGGGCGAATGCATGTTGGCGTAGGCCTCCGAGCCGAGGATCTCGGACAGGCGCACGATCTGGCGGTGCGGGTTGGGGATTTCCAGGCCCATGCACGACTTGCCGGGAATCGTCTCCACCACGCGGATGGAGACGACCGACAGCGCGCGCGCCAGGTCCTTCACGAGGTTGACGATCTGGCTGCCTTTCACCCCGACTGCGGGCTCGATCTCGTAGCGCGTGATCACCGGCCCGGGGTAGGCGGCCAGCACCTTCACCGCGACGCCGAAGTCGGAGAGCTTTTTCTCGATCAGGCGAGAGGTGAATTCCAGCGTCTCGGCGGTGACCTGCTCGCCGTCGGGCTTCGCCGCGTCGAGGAGTTTGAGCGGCGGCAGCGGCGTGTCGGGCAGCTCCTCGAAGAGCGGCACCTGCTTCTCCTTCTGCACGCGCGGCGACTGCTTGATCTCGAGCACGGCGGGCTCGATGCGCAGCGGCGGGTGGTCCTCCTCGCGCCGCTTTTCCGTCTGCACGACGAACTCGCGCTCCTCGCGCGCGAGATTGCCCAGGCGCCGGTCGCGCCGGCGCTCCCAGGCACCGAGCACGGCGGCATGCGCCGCTTCGAGCCCGGCGCCGACGAGCTCGGAGACCGTAAGCCAGGAGATGCCGGTAAAGAGGCTCAACCCGACCGCCCCCAGGGTGAGCAGCAGCAGCGTCGCGCCGGTGAAGCCGAGCGCGGCGGAGGCGACGCCGCCGACCGCGTCGCCGATCACCCCGCCCGGGGCAAGGGGCAGCTCGAGCACGAGGCTGTGCAGCCGCAGCCGCTCGAGCGCGGCGCTCGCCACGAGCAGCATGGCGAACCCGGCCAGGGAGAAGCCGAGCCGGCGGCCTTCCAGCCTGCGGACGCCCCAGACCACCACGTAGGCGCACAGCGCCGCCCACCAGTATGCCGAGACGCCGAAGAGGTAGAGGAGGAGGTCCGCGACCCAGGCGCCGACCACGCCGCCGGCGTTGCGCACCGGCGCATCGGTGCCGCTATGCGACCAGCCGGGGTCGGCGCGATCGTAGGTGGCGAATACCAGCAGGACATAAAGCGCCAGCGCGACCAGCGCCAGCCATTTCGCTTCCCGCAGCAGGCCCGCGAGCTTGGCGGGAAGGGGCGCCGGGGATTTTGCCGCTACGCCCACTACTCCGGCAGCATGATCGTGTCGCGCAGCACGATGTTCGAGCCGCGCATCTCGATGTAGCCGCCGACCTGCAGGTCCTTCATGACCCGGCTCACCATCTCGCGCGAGGCGCCGATCATCTTGGCGATGTCCTGCTTGGGCAGGCGCTTGGTCACGATCTTCTCGCCGTTGACCGTCTCGGCCATGTCGAGCAGCAGGCGCGAGACGCGGCCGTACACGTCGAGCAGCGCCAGGCTGCCGATCTTGCGGTCGGCCTCGCGCAGCCGCCGCACCAGGCCGCGCATCACCGCCGTCGACATCTCGAAGTTCTCGGCCAGGCACTTGCGGAAGTCGCGCTTGGCGATGGACAGCAGCTCGCAGGGCTCGAGGGTCACTACGCTCGCCGAGCGCGGCTCGTCGTCGATGAGGCCCATCTCGCCGAAGAACTCGCCCGGGCCGAGGATGGCGAGGATGACTTCCTTGCCGTCGGAGTCGCTCATCATCACCTTGAGGCGGCCCGAGAGCACGATATAGAGCGAATCGGTGGCATCGCCGGCGGCCATGATGGTGTTGGCGCGCGCCGCGCTGCGCCGTGTCACCATGGTGGCGATCATGCGCAGCTGCTCCTCGGGGAAGCTCGCGAACAGCGGCACCGCCTTAAGGACTGCCGTGGAAACCGTCGCTGCCATAGCGAAGATATGGTAGCAGAACTGCACAACTTATAATTTTTGCCGCAATGTCCACTCGCCACTCCCGCCTGCTCATCCTCGGCTCCGGGCCCGCCGGGTTCACCGCCGCGGTCTACGCCGCGCGCGCCAACCTGCGCCCGGTGCTCATCGCCGGCATCGCGCAGGGCGGCCAGCTGATGACGACCACCGACGTCGACAACTGGCCGGCGGACGCCGAGGGCGTGCAAGGACCGGACCTGATGCAGCGCTTCCAGCGCCACGCCGAGCGCTTCGAGACGGAGGTGATCAGCGACCACATCCACACCGCGCGCCTCGCCGAGCGGCCGCTCGCGCTCGTCGGGGACGCGGCGACCTACACCTGCGATGCCCTGGTGATCGCCACCGGCGCCACAGCGAAATACCTCGGCCTGCCCTCCGAAGAGAAGTACATGGGCAAGGGCGTCTCGGCCTGCGCCACCTGCGACGGCTTCTTCTACAAGGGGCAGGACGTGCTGGTGGTGGGCGGCGGCAACACCGCGGTCGAGGAGGCGCTCTTCCTCGCCAACCTCTGCCGCCAGGCGACCCTGATCCACCGCCGGGACCGGTTCCGCGCCGAGAAGATCATGCAGGACAAGCTCATGAAGCGCGCCGCCGAGGGCAAGGTGCGCCTCGTGCTCGACAGCGTGGTCGAGGAGGTGCTCGGCGACGCGAGCGGCGTCACCGGCGCCCGGGTGAAGAGCCTGAAGAGCGGCGCGACGACCGTGCTCGAGGCGAAGGGCTTCTTCGTCGCCATCGGGCATACGCCGAACACCGGCATCTTCGCCGGGCAGCTGGAGATGGAGAACGGCTACATCGTCACGCGCGGCGGCCGCGAGGGCCAGGCGACCGCGACCAGCGTCCCGGGCGTGTTCGCCGCCGGCGACGTGCAGGACCACGTCTACCGCCAGGCGGTGACCAGCGCCGCGAGCGGCTGCATGGCGGCGCTCGATGCAGAGAAGTTTCTCGATGGCGCTGCCTGAGGACGAGGATTTCCGCAAAGGCGTACAGCCGCTCGCCCGGCCGCGGCGGATAACAATAGCCCGCACCCCACCGGCACCGGTGCCGCGCCAGACGCACCGTGACGAGCGTGCCGCGCTCGCCGAGAGCCTCGCCGGCCCGGTCTCGGTCGACGACGCGCTCGAGTCGGGCGAGGAGCTTTCCTTCCTGAGGGAGGGTTACCCGCGCGATACGCTGCGCAAGCTGCGGCGCGGGCACTGGTCGGTCGAGGCGAGCCTCGACCTGCACGGCATGAACCGCACCGAAGCGGCGGCCGCGGTGAGCGAGTTCCTGCGCCGCCGCACGCAGCGCGGGCAGCGCTGCGTGCGCATCGTGCACGGCCGCGGCCTGGGCTCGCCGAACCGCGAGCCGGTGCTCAAGGGAAAGCTTCGGAAGTGGCTGCCGCTGCGCGGCGAGGTGCTGGCGTTCTGCCAGGCGCCCCGTGCCCATGGGGGCGGCGGCGCCGCCCTTGTTCTACTTAGGGCAAATTAACTTTAAACGGCAGCTTCGTTCGTCTCGCCCGTGCGGATGCGCACCACGTGCTCGACGGAGGTGACGAAGATCTTGCCGTCGCCGATCTTGCCGGTGCGCGCCGACTTGACGATCGCGTCGATGGCGCTCTCGACCTGGTTGTTGGCGACGACCACCTCGATCTTCACTTTCGGCAGGAAGTCGACCACGTACTCGGCGCCGCGGTAGAGCTCGGTATGGCCCTTCTGCCGGCCGAACCCCTTCACCTCGGTCACGGTGAGTCCCGTGACGCCGACCTCGGAGAGCGCTTCGCGCACTTCGTCGAGCTTGAAGGGCTTCACAATGGCTTCGATCTTCTTCATGCGGTTCTCCCGGGGCGATGCGCGCATTGTATCGTAGCGCCTTGGAAAGCGTCCGCGTCGCCGAATCCCTCGCCGCCGTCGATCCCCAGGAATGGAACGCTCTCGCGGGCGGCCAGCCCTTCGTCCGCCACGAGTTCTTCTCGGCCCTCATCGACACCGGCTGCGCCGCGGCGGGGAGCGGCTGGCTGCCGCGCTTCCTGCTCCGGTACCGCGCCGGGGCGCTCGCCGGGGCGATGCCGCTTTTCGCCAAAAGCCATTCTTACGGCGAGTACGTGTTCGACTGGGCCTGGGCGGATGCGCACGAGCGCCATGGCATCGACTACTACCCGAAGCTCCTGTGCGCAGTGCCGTTCACGCCCGTGCGCGGCAGCAGGATTCTCGGCGGCGACAAGGAAGTGCTGATCGAGGCCGCGCTGCAGCTCGCGCGCGGGACCTCGTCGCTGCACGTGCTGTTCCCGCCCGACGAGGAGGCCGCGCTGCTCGAGGCGCACGGCATGATGCTGCGCCGGACCGTGCAGTTCCACTGGCGCAACCGCGGCTATGCGGACTTCGACGCCTTTCTCATGGAGCTTTCCCACCGGAAGAGAAAGAACATCCGCCAGGAGCGCCGGCGCGTGCGCGAGGCGGGCGTCGCCTTCCGCTGGCTCGAGGGCGCCGCCATCGAGCGCCGGCACTGGGAGTACTTCAGCCGCTGCTACCGGGGCACCTACGCCGCGCACCGCTCGAGCCCCTACCTGAACCTCGAGTTCTTCCTGCGCCTGGGCGCCTCGCTGCCGCAGCACACGGCCCTGCTGCTCGCCGAGCGCGACGGCCGGCCGGTCGCCGCGGCGCTCTTCCTGCGCGACAGTAGCCGCCTGTACGGCCGCTACTGGGGCGCGACCGAGCACATCCCGCTGCTGCACTTCGAGTGCTGCTATTACCAGGCGATCGAGTACGCCATCGCCCGCCGGCTGGAGGCCTTCGAAGGCGGCGCGCAGGGGGAGCACAAGCTCTTCCGCGGCCTGATGCCGGTCGAGACGCTCTCGGCGCACTGGCTCGCGCACCCGCAGTTCGCGCGCGCCGTGGAGAGCTTCCTCGAGCGCGAGGGCGCCGGCATCGCGCGCTACGTCGACGAGCTGTGCGAACATAGCCCGTTCAAGGCGGCAAGCTGAGGAGGCAATGATGCGACTCAAGGACAAGCTGGCGATCGTCACCGGGGCAGGCTCGGGATTCGGCGCCGGCATCGCGCGGCGCTTCGCGCAAGAAGGCGCGCAGGTCATCGTCAACGACGTGAATCCGGCGGCGGAAAAAGTCGCCCGGGAAATCGGCGGCAGGTTCGTGCAGGCCGACGTCACGAAGGGCGGCGACTGGGCGAAGCTCGTGCAGGCGGCGGGCGACAAGCTCGACATCGTGGTCAACAATGCCGGCTGGACCCACCGCAACAAGCCCTACCTCGAGGTGACCGAGGCGGAGTTCGACAAGGTCTACGCGGTCAACGTGAAGAGCATCTACCTGTCGGCGCTGCATGCCGTGCCGGTATTCCGGCGGCGCGGCGGCGGCTGCTTCGTCAACATCGCCTCGACCGCGGGGGTGCGTCCCCGCCCGGGGCTCACCGTCTACAACAGCTCGAAGTGGGCGGTGATCGGCATGTCGAAGTCGATGGCGGGCGAGTTCGGCAAGGACCGCATCCGCGTCAACTGCGTGAATCCGGTGTTCAGCCCGGAGACGGCGCTCTCGGCGGACTTTGCCGGCGGCGCGGTCACCGAGGAGGCCAAGAGCCGCTTCCTGGCCACGATCCCGCTCGGGCGCTTCTCGACGCCTCTCGATGTCGCGAATGCGTGCCTTTACCTCGCCTCGGACGACGCGAGCTTCATCAGCGGCGTGTGCATCGAGGTGGACGGCGCGCGCAGCGTCTAGGGCGGGATCTAGGCTCTTTTCAAGCCGCCGAGAAGGGCGGCGACCTGCGGCTGCCGGCGATTTCTTTCGGGCTGGGGTGCTTCAGGCTTGGGCGCTGCGGCAGCGGAGGGCTCGTAGGGCTTGGAGAAAATCGGGTCGGCGCTCGTTCGCCTGCCCTGCTCCTTGCCGCCGTGCTCTCTTCTGCCCTGCTCCCGGCGCGGGGCGCGCGGCTGGTCGCCCATCAGCGTCGCGACCGTCGCGCCGCTGGGCTGGAAGCCGGGCACCAGCACTTTCTCGATGCGCTTCTTGATCAGCCGCTCGATCGCCGCGAGCGCCTCCATGTCCTCCGGGGCGACGAGCGAGATCGCCTCGCCGGTCAGCCCGGCGCGGCCGGTGCGGCCGATGCGGTGCACGTAATCCTCGGGCGAATGCGGCACGTCGAAGTTGATCACCTGCGGCAGGCCCTCGATGTCGAGGCCGCGCGAGGCGACGTCGGTGGCGACCAGCACGGCGGTCTTGCCGGACTTGAAGTCGGCGAGCGCGGCCTCGCGCTCGGCCTGCGACTTGTCGCCATGGATGGCGTCGGTCTGGATGCGGTCGCGGCGCAGCTGGTGCGCGAGGCGGTTGGCGCCGATGCGCGTGCCCGTGAACACCAGCACCTGCTTCAGCCCGCGCGTCTGGATCAGGTACGCGAGGAGCTCGCGCTTCTTCTCGCGCTTCACCGGGTGCACCACGTGGGTGACGAGGTCGGCCGCGGCGTTCCGCGCCGCGATCTGCACCTCCGCCGGGTTGCGCAGCAGGGTCTTCACCAGCGCGCGGATCTCCTCGGGGAAGGTCGCCGAGAAGAGCAGGTTCTGCCGCTGCGCCGGGAGAAGCGCGATGATGCGCTTGATGTCGGGCAGGAAGCCCATGTCGAGCATGCGGTCGGCCTCGTCCAGCACCAGGATCGACACCTGGTTGAACATGACGGTCTTGTTCTGCACGTGGTCGAGCAGGCGCCCCGGCGTGGCGACGAGCACCTCGACGCCCTTGCGCAGCTGCTCGATCTGGGCGTTCATGTCGACGCCGCCGTATACCACGGTGCTGCGCAACGGCACGTGCTTGCCGTAGTCGCGGAAGCTCTCGGCCACCTGGACGGCGAGCTCGCGCGTCGGCGTGAGCACGAGCGCGCGCACCGGATGGCGCGCCGGCGACGTCGAGGTGCTGGCCTGGGCGGCGAGCTTCTGCAGGATCGGCAGCGCGAACGCCGCGGTCTTGCCGGTGCCGGTCTGCGCGCCGGCCATGAGATCGCGTCCCGCGAGCACCAGCGGGATGGCTTGCTCCTGGACCGGCGAGGGCTTCTCGTAGCCGAGATCGGCGACCGCGGCGAGGAGCGGCGGAATCAGGCCTAGTTGTTCAAATGCTGAAGATATGGCGCTGATTATAAGTCAGTTGACGACGCGCACGGTGCGTCAGTTTATTGTCCGCGCGGCACCGCGCTCGGCGTTTTCCTGGGGCTCGGTGCCGGGCAGCTTGAGCTCCATGTCCCAGTCGCTCTTCTTTACCGCGGCCTGCAGCAGGCGGCACACCGAGTGCAGCAGCACCGAGTCGAAGGAGAGCGTCACCCCCTGCCCCTGCGCCGGATGCAGCGCCACCACCGGCTGGCCGTTGCGGTCGTGCCCGGTCTGGATGCGCGCCAGGAGCAGCGGCGCGTCGCCGAGCGGGCGCTCGCTGCTCGCCGCCTCGTAGGGCCGCGTGAAATCCGCCTTCGACACCGCGTGCTCGTGCTCGAGCCCGAGCAGCGCGCGCCGCGCCTCCGGGTTGGCCTGGGTGCGGATGCGCGGGCTCGCCTCCTCGGCGAGCTTGACGAGCAGCGGCCAGAGCAGCTTGACGAAGCGCCGCGTCAGCGCGAGGCGCAGCTCCACGCCCTCGGTCGCCGCGACGAGCATCAGCAGGCGGTCCTGCTCGGCGTCGTACTCCACTTTCAGCTGGTGCAGGCGCATGGAACAATGGTACATGGCCCGCCTTGTCGAAGTCACCGATCCGGCCGACCTCGAGGCCGTGCGCGAGCTTTTTTTCGAGTACGCCAGCGCCGTCGACGAGCCCCGCTGCTTCCCGGGCTTCGAGCGCGAGCTGGCGGGGCTGCCGGGCGAATACGGCCCGCCGCACGGGCGGCTCTTCCTGGGCCGCGACGGCGCCGTCCCGGCCGGCTGCGTCGCCCTGCGGCGACTGGACCCCGCCACGGCGGAAATGAAGCGGCTCTACGTGCGGCCCGCCTACCGCGGCGGCGCCCTCGGCCGGCGCCTCGCCGGGGCGGCGATCGAGGCGGCGCGCGGCGCGGGCTGCGAGCGCATCGTGCTCGACACTTTGCCGAGGATGCGCGAGGCGATCTCGCTCTACCGCGGACTCGGGTTTCGCGAAACCGCGCCCTACCTGGAAGAGCCGACCCCCGGCAGCATCTGCTTCGAGCTCGGGCTCAGCGCAGCGCGGAAAGAAGCTCGGCCGGCACGATAAGCGGCGTCAGGCCGAGGGCGCGCAGCACGGCGCTCACCTTGTCGATGCGCAGCGTCCCCTTGCCGCGCTCGAGCTCGAACACGAACTTGCGCGACACGCGGGCGCGCGCGGCCAGCCCGGCCTGGGTCAGGCCGGCGGCCTCGCGGGCGGTCAGCACCGCCTCGCCGAGCTCGGCGCTCGTCGTCCAGGTAAACCAGCCGGGCATGTTGGCGGGCATCGCGATAGTGTAGCCGAGAATGTAACCGATCGGTTACATTTTATTCCTGCGGATGCGCGCCACGATGGCCGTCGTGGAGCGCTCGTGCTCGAAAGGGATGGACACCACCCGGCCGCCGCGCGCGATGACCGCCTGCGCGCCGGCGATGCGCTCGACCGGCCAGTCGCCGCCCTTGGCCAGCACATCGGGCCGGCACGCGGCAATGAGCGCTTCCGGCGTGTCGTCGTCGAACCACGTCACGGCGTCGACCGACGCCAGCGCGGCGAGCACCGCCATGCGGTCCTCGAGCGCGTTGAGCGGGCGCTCGGCGCCCTTGCCCAGGCGTCTCGCCGAGGCGTCGGAGTTCAGCGCGACGAGCAGCGCCGCGCCGAGCGCGCGGGCGCGCGCGAGGTAAGTGACGTGCCCCCGGTGGAGCAGATCGAAGACGCCGTTGGTGAACACAAGGGGGCGCGGCAGCGCCTCGAGCCAGCGGCCCAACTCGGCCGGCGGATGGATCTTGGCCTCGAAGCTAGGGGGCAGACCTGGCCTTCTGTGCGCTCGGCGGCGGCGACGGCCGGCAGGCGTCGTCGGTCGGCTTGCAGTACTCGAAGATCTTCACCACCTTGCGCACGCCGCCGGTGGTGCGCGCCACCTCGGTTGCGTCGTTGCCCTCCTGCTCGGTGACGATGCCCATGAGGTAGACCACGCCCGCCTCGCTCACTACCTTCACGTGCATCGGATTGACGCGCTTCGCGTCGAGCAGGCGCACCTTGACCTTCGAGGTGATGAGCGAGTCGTTGGAGCGCGAGGCAAGCGAGGCGGTCCCGGCCACCTCGAGCTCGTTGGCGACGCTGCGCACGTTGGGCAGCCCGGCGGCGATCTTCTCGATCGCATCGCGCGTGGCCGCGTCGGGCACCTCGCCGGTGAGAAGCACGGCGCGGTTGAAGGACGTGATGTTGACGTGCACGCCTTCGGGAAAGCGCTCGGCGATGCGGTTGACGGCGCGCAGCTCGTTCGACTCGTCCTCGATCTGGGAGCCGGCGGTGCGCCGGTCCTCGAGCGCATTCACGGCGGCGACCCCGCCGGCGCCCACGACGACCGCAGCGCAGCCGCTGGCGAGCAGGACTGCCGCCAGCAGGCCGGCAAGCCAGGGCGCCGCGCTCACTGCTGCGGCCCGAGCATCTGGAAGTCGATGGCGTCGCAGAGGCAGTGGAGGATGAGCAGGTGCACTTCCTGGATGCGCGCGGTGCGCTTGTGCGGCACGCACAGGTGCACGTCGTCCGCGCCGAGCGCTGCGGCCATCTTGCCGCCGCCATTGCCCGTCAGCGCCACGACGCGCACGCCCAGCTCGTGCGCCGCCGCCATCGCCGCGATCACGTTGGCGGAGTTGCCGCTGGTGGAAATGGCGAGCAGAACGTCGCCACGCCGGCCGATGGCGCGCACCTGCTTGGAGAACACCTGCAGGTAATCGTAGTCGTTGGCGATGGAGGTGAGCGTGGAGCTGTCGGTGGTGAGCGCCACGCCGGCGAGCGGCGCGCGCTCGGCCTCGAAGCGGTTCACCAGCTCCGCGGCGAAGTGCTGCGCGTCGGCCGCCGAGCCGCCGTTGCCGCAGGCGAGCGCCTTGCCGCCGGCGCGCAGCGCCTGCGCCATCAGGGCGCCGGCGCGGGCGATGGGGTCGGCGAGCCCCTGGACGGCATCGAGCTTGAGCTTCGCGCTTTCGGCGAAGTGGCCGGCGACGCGCGCGACGAGCGCTGCATGTTGTTCCGCGTGTCCCATGAGCGGCGATTCTAGCCGAATCCATTCCGCTACTCGCCGAACGCGTCCCGGATCCAGCGCACGCTGGCGGGCGAGCCATCGATGAGGAACACGTCGAACCGGCAGGGCGCGTCGGGCCGGCGGACGAGGTAGAGCCGCGCCGCGGCGAGCAGGCGCGCGCGCTTGGCGGCGGTGATGCTCTCCGCGGCGCCGCCGAACGCGCCGAGGCTGCGCAGCCTGACCTCGGCGAAGACGATGGTGGCCCCCTCCTCGGCGATCAGGTCGATCTCGCCCAGGCGACAGCGCCAGTTGCGCTCCACCAGCTTCAGGCCCGCGGCCCGCAGCAGGTCCGCGCAGAGATCCTCGGCTCGCGCCCCTTCGCTGTTCATGGCAGTCTTAACGGACTCCGCAGCCCCCGGGTTGACCGCACATGAGCGCTGGCACGCTTTACGTCGTAGCGACGCCGATCGGCAACCTGGCCGATTCGAGCCCGCGCTCGGTCGAGGTGCTGCGCGGCGCCGGCCTCGTCGCCTGCGAGGACACGCGGACCACGCGGACCCTGCTCGCGCGGCACGGCATCGCCGCCCGCACCGTGGCCCTGCACGAGCACAACGAGCGCGCCGCCGCGGCAAAGCTGATCGAGGCCCTGCGCGCCGGCAAGAACGTCGCGCTGGTGAGCGACGCGGGCACGCCGGGCCTGTCGGACCCGGGCGCGCTGCTGGTGGCCGAGGCGCACCGCGCCGGGATCCGCGTCAGCCCGGTCCCGGGGCCCAGCGCCGCCGCCGCGGCCTTCTCGGCCGCCGGCTTCCCCGCCACCGGGTTCCTGTTCGCCGGATTCCTCCCGGCAAGCCCCTCGGCCCGGCGCAAGGCCCTGCAGGCGCTCGAGCTGCCCTGGCCGCTGGTCCTGTACGAGGCACCGCACCGCATCGCCGCGACCCTCGAGGACCTCGAGGCGCGATTCGGGCCGGCGCGCGAGGTCGCGATCGCGCGGGAGCTGACGAAGAAGTTCGAGGAAGTGGCGCGGATGGCGCTCGGCGAGGCGCGCGCGTGGCTGGCGGCGGTCCCGGGGCGCGCGCAGGGCGAGTTCGTGCTGGTGCTCGCCGCCGGGGAGGCGCGCGAGCCTGCGGCGCTCGACGCCGAGCGCGTGCTCGAGGCGCTGCTCGAGTCCCTGGCGCCGAGCGAGGCGGCAAGGCTCGCGGCGCGCATCACCGGACTGCCGCGGCGCGAGCTCTACCGCAAGGCGCTGCAGCTCGCCGGCTAGGCGCGGCAAGTAGAATTCGCCCGATGCAGCGGCTGACGATCAAGCGCCCGGACGACTGGCACCTGCACCTGCGCGACGGCGCAGCCATGGCCGCGGTGCTCGCCGACTCGGCGCGGCGCTTCGGCCGCGCCATCGTCATGCCGAACCTGCAGCCGCCGGTGCGCACCACGCAGCAGGCACTGCATTACCGCGAGCGCATCCTCGCGGCGCTGCCCGAGGGCCTCGCGTTCGAGCCGCTCATGACGCTCTATCTCACCGACGACACCGCCCCCGAGGAGATCGCGCGCGCCAAGCTCTCGGGCCGCGTGCACGGCGTCAAGCTCTATCCGGCGGGCGCGACCACGCACTCCGACGCCGGGGTGACGCGGCTCTCGCGCTGCTTCCACGCGCTCGAGCGCATGCAGGAGCTCGGCATGCCGCTCCTGGTGCACGGCGAGTCGACCGACCCGGCGATCGACGTGTTCGACCGCGAGCGGGCCTTCCTCGAGGAGACGCTGGGGCCGACGCTCGAGCGCTTTCCGCGCCTCAAGGTGGTGCTCGAGCACATCACCACGCGCGATGCCGTGCAGTACGTGGAAGTGACCGGCGAGAACGTCGCCGCCACCATCACCGCGCACCACCTGCTCATGAACCGCAACGCGCTGTTCCTGGGGGGCTTGCGTCCGCACCACTATTGCCTGCCGGTGCTCAAGCGCGAGGAGCATCGCGAGGCGCTGGTCGAGGCCGCGATCTCCGGCAATCCGAAGTTCTTTCTCGGCACCGACAGCGCGCCGCACGCGAAGAGCGCCAAGGAAGCGGCGTGCGGCTGCGCCGGCATCTATACCGCGCACGCGGCGATCGAGCTCTACGCCGTGGCCTTCGAGGAAGCCGGCGCCCTCGAGCGGCTGGAGGGCTTCGCCGCCGAGTTCGGCGCGCGCTTCTACGGCCTGCCCGAAAACCGCGACACGATCACGCTGGTGCGCGAGGAATGGCGCATCCCGGAGACGGTCGCCTTCGGCGCCGAGCGGCTCGTGCCGCTGCGCGCCGGCGAGTCGATTCCCTGGAAGCTCGCCTAGCGCATCCGGTCTTCGACCCGGTGCGGCCCTGGCTCGGCGCCGACTCGCTCGAGCGGCTCAACGCCTGCGCCGAGGCCGCCGGCATCCGGACCGAAAGCGGCTGCGCGGTGCGCTTCGTCCCGCCGGGGCCGGGCGACCCCTACTACGAGATCGGCGTGTACGAGAGCGGCCGCGTCGCCACGCGCGCCGGCAACCTGCACGACTGGTTCAACGCGCTCGCCTGGCTCGCCTTCCCGCGCACCAAGGCGCGCATCAACGCCATGCACGCGCAGGCCATCCCGCACGAGCGCGGCCACCGCGGCCGGCTGCGCGACCTGCTCACGCTGCTCGACGAGGGCGGCGCCCTGGTCGCGTGCGACGACGCGGCGCTTAACGCGCTGCTGCGGGCGCACGAGTGGAAAACCCTGTTCTGGGAGCGCCGGCCAAGCGTTCTCGCCTCGATGCGGCTGCTCGTGCTCGGCCACGCGGTCCTGGAGAAGGCGCTCGAGCCCTGGCCGGGCATCACCTGCAAGGCGATTTTCGTCCCGCACGGCGGCGACCCCGACGCCCATGCGGCGGACTGGCTGCGCCGGCTGCCGCCCGAGGCGACCCCGCGCGAGCTCGCCGCGCTGCCGATCTTCGGCTATCCGCACTGGCTGCCGGAGAGCGAAAGCGCGGCGTTCTATGAAGACACGCGGTTCTTCAGGGGGCAAAGGCCCAAATTCAGAGGAGCCAGGGAGTAAAATGCCTGCGGGAGTCGGCCAGGCAGCCGCTGTGCCGTGCAGGACCGGCGGCATGGAGGAAAGTCCGGGCTCCGCAGAGCAGGATGCAGGGTAACCCCCTGGCGCGGCGACGCGACGAACAGGGCCACAGAGACGAGTCCCCGGCTCGTCAGTACCGCAGGCGCAAGCCCGCGGGAGCCGGGGGGTGAAACGCGGCAACCTCCATCCGGAGCAACACCAAATAGGCAAGCGAAGTGCGCAAGCACGAGAGGCCGGCTCGGCCGAGGCTTGCGGGTAGGTGGCTTGAGCCCCGGGGTGACCCGGGGCCCAGAGGAATGGCTGCCGGCCAAACCGGGTTCGCCCGGGGCGGCCACAGAACCCGGCTTATCGGCCGTCTCCCGCTGTATTCTTTACCGGCTTTTTCTTGCTTTCCGGTCCCCCCAGGCGGAATAATCCTCCGCGAGGGGAGATGCAAGACCGCCTAAACCAGAACGACGTCACCAACCGCGTGAACGTCGAGGATGCCGAGCGGGTGCGCGACGCCGTGCTCGCGCTCTTCGGCGCGCGCTACGCCGGCACCGACCTGTCGCCGGTCGAGCGCGCCTTCGCCGACTTTCGCTCGCTCTTCGAGGGGCAGTACCCCGGCTACCTCGCCTGCGATACCCTCTATCACGACCTGCGCCACACGCTCGACATGACGCTCGCCATGGCGCGCCTGGTCGACGGCCACGAGCGCATCTGCGCCCAGCCCGACCGGCTCGGCGCGCGGCGCGCGATGCTGGGGATCCTCATCGCCCTGCTGCACGATTCGGGCTACCTCAAGCGCAGCTCCGAGGGCGAGGTCGAGAACGGCGCCGTGTTCACCAAGGTGCACGTCAGCCGCAGCGCCGACTTCATCTCGGCGTACCTGCCGAGCATCGGCTTCGCCGCCGAGGCGCCGCTCGCCGCGCGGCTGGTGCACTTCACCGGCTACGAGATGGAGATCGAGGACATCCGCGTCGAGGACGCGCGCGACCGCATGATCGGCTGCATGGTCGGCACCGCCGACCTGATCGGCCAGATGTCGGACCGCATGTACCTGGAGAAGGTGCGCAAGTTCCTCTACGAGGAGTTCGTGCTGGGCAACGTCGCGCGCGAGCAGCTCGCCGACGGGCGCGAGGTGGTGCGCTACGCCTCGCCGGAGGACCTGATCATCAAGACCCCGGGCTTCTACGAGTACGTGGCGCGCAACCGCATCGACCGCAAGCTCGACGGCGTCGACCGCTTCGCGGCCTCGCATTTCGACGGCCCGAACCTCTACCAGAGCGAGATCGACCGCAACATGCAGTTCCTGCGCCAGACCATCGAGACGGCGGACCTCTCCCGCCTGCGCCGCTTCTGCTATTCGCTCTCGGAGCGCTCGCGCCGCGCTGCCTGAGCCGGGGACTGTCGCCGGAAGTCGACACTTGTTGGCCGGCGCGAATCGTGGCAAAAGCCCCGGCATGACCGCCCTCCATCGCGCCGCCCGGCCCGACCCGTCCGCCGCCCTGCACCGGCTGCTTTCCGACAGCGCCGTCTGGCGCGCCGCCCTCGGCGCCTGTGCATTTCCGCTCGCCGTGCTCGACGCGAGCACGCCCCTGCGGCCGGTCACCTACCTGAACGGCGCCTTCGAAGGCTACTTCGGCTACCGCAGCGCCGAGGCGCTCGGACGGCCGCTTTCGGCGCTGCTCTTCCGCGGCGACGAGGCGCTCGTGCACCGGCTGCTCGCAGAGTCGACGTCGCGCTGGGAACTGAAGGCCTGGGCGAAGGACGGTACGGCGCGCCGTGTCGAGCTGGCCCTGGGCGCGGTGCGCGGCGCCGAGGGGCGGCTTACGCACTGGGTGGTGGCGTTTTCCGACCGCAGCGAAGTCGAGGACCTGCGCGCCGAGCTCGCGGCGCTGAAGAGCCTGGCCTCGGCGCCCTAGTCGTCCCTGGACCTCAGCGACTGCCAGAGGTCGACCAGCATCATTGCGATGCCGATGCAGATGACGACGCCGAGCGCAACTTCCTGGAGCTTGAACACCGGAGGCAGCAGATAACCCACGACCAGTATCACCGCCACCACCCCCGCCGCAATCTTCACTCCCATCGCAATACCCCCTGATCGATCATGCGCTCCGCGCGAGCCGCGCGGTAAGCCAGCGGGCGGTGCGCAGCAGGCGCGCATCGTCGTGACGCGGGCCAACGAGCTGCACGCCGAGCGGAAGCCCGTTCGTCCCTCGCATCAGCGGCAGATTGACCGCGGGCGTCCCGAGCAACGTCCACAGCGTGCAGAACGACGGGTCGCCGGTGCTGTCGAGGCCCTTGGGCGCCGTGCCGGGTGCGGCTGGCGTCAGGATCGCGTCGCAGCGCTCGAATATCTCACCGAAGCCGTCGTACAGGATCGGGATGCGCGCAACCGCCTTCTGGTACTCGAGCGCGCTCGCCTCGCGGCCGCGCGCGAGCAGGTCGCGCAGCTTCCCGGAAAGCTTGTCGCGGCCCTTCTCCCACTCGAGGTCGAAGTTGGCCGCCATCTCGGCTTCCATGATCGTGCGGTGCCAGTCGAGCGCGCGCGGCGCGGCCGAAGGCAGGTCCACCTCGACCACGCGATCCCCCAGCTCTCCCACGAGCTCGGCGAAAGCTTCCTTGGTTTCCTCTTCGGCGCGCTCCCAGGCCGGTCCCTTGGCGAACGCGAGCAGCGGCGCGAGCGGCGGCTCCGCGGCGGCGATCGTCTGGAACGCAATGCGCGCGCGCGGGCGCGTGTCGGGGTCGCGCTCGTCGAATCCGACTAGCTGCTCCGCGAGCAGCGCGATGTCCTCCAGGGTGCGCGCGAACACCCCCACGTGGTCGAGCGTTCGCGACAGCTTCAGCATGCCGCTGCGCGGAATGAGGCCGTGCGTCGGCTTGAATCCGTACGCGCCGCAGAACGCCGCGGGCCGGATCACCGAACCGTTGGTCTGCGACCCGAGCGCGAGCGGCACCATGCCCGCAGCAACGGCAGCGGCCGAGCCGGAGGACGAGCCGCCGGGCGTGTGCTCCGGGTGGTGCGGGTTGCGCGTCTTGCCCGGATGGAAATATGCACATTCCGTGGTCACGGTCTTGCCGAGGATCACCGCGCCCGCGGCGCGCAGCATCGCCACCACGGCCGCATCATGCGCCGGGGTCCTTCCCGCATGCAGGACCGTGCCGTCTTCCGTCGGCATGTCGGCGGTATCGATGATGTCCTTGATCCCGACAGGCACCCCGTGCAGCGGCCCGATCGCGCGGCCTTCGCGCCGGTCCGCGTCGCGCGCACGCGCCTGTACGAGCGCGTGCTCCGCATCCAGGTGTTGCCAGGCCTCGACCTGCGGCTCCGCTTCGCGGATGCGCCCGAGGCAGGCTTGCACCAGCTGTTCCGAGCCGATCGCGCCGTCGCGGATCGCGCGTGCCGCATCGCAGGCCGAAAGCCAGTTCAGCTGGGAAGCGTCCATGGCTTCAGTTGCCGTAGATCGCTTTCGGCAGCCACATTACGGTCTGCGGGAAGACATAGACCATGAGCATCGCAAGCAGCACGATGTACAGGAACGGCATGCAACCTCTGAAGATCTGCGTCAGGAGCACGTGCTTGGGCGCTATGCCCTTGAGGTAATAAGCGGCCATCGCCATGGGCGGCGACAGGAACGCGGTCTGCAGGTTGAGCGCCACCAGCAACCCGAACATCAGGGGATCGATCTGGAAGTGCGGCAGCAGCGGCAGGAAGATCGGCACGAAGATGATGATGATCTCGGTCCATTCCAGCGGCCAGCCGAGCAGGAAGATGATGAGCTGCGCCACGATCAGGAAGGTGACCGGGCCCATGTTCAGGCCGAGCACGAATTTCTCGATCACGGCCTGGCCGCCGAGATAGCCGAAGACGCCGGCGAAGGTCGCCGAGCCGACGAAAAGGAAGCACACCATCGCCGAGGTTCTCGCGGTGAGGAACACCGACTCCCTGAGCCGGCCCCAGGTGAACGAGCGGTAGGCGACCGCCAGGAACACCGCGCCGAGCGCCCCGATCGAGGCCGCCTCGGTCGGCGTAGCCAGCCCGAACATGATCGCCCCCAGTACGCACAGGATCAGAATTGCCAGAGGGACGAACGACTGCACCACCATGAAGAACACTTTGCCAAGCGGCACGTTGCCTTCTTCCTTGGGCAGCGGCGGCGCCAGGTGCGGCTTGAAGATCGCCAGCACCATGACGTAGATGCAATACAGCCCCGCGACCATGAACCCCGGGATGACCGCCGCGGCGTAGAGCTGCACCACCGACATGCCGGCCATCGCGGCGTACACGATCAGCATGATCGAGGGCGGAATCAGGATGCCGAGGCAGCCGCCCGCACAGATCACCCCTGAGGCGAGCCGCACGTCGTAGCCCGCCTTGAGCATCTGGGGAAAGGCGAGCAGTCCCATCAGGGTCACCACCGCGCCGACGATGCCGGTGGCAGTGGCGAACAGGGCGCAGGTGATCAACGTCGCCACGGCGAGCGAGCCGGGCACGCGCTTGAGCGCGAGCTGTATGCTGAAGAACAGCTTGTCGAGCAGGTTGGAGCGCTCGACCATGTAGCCCATCAGCAGGAACAGCGGCACCGCCACCAGCACGTCGTTGTTCATGGTGGTGAAGGTGTTCTGCGTGAGCAGGTAGAAAACGCGGTTGTCGAAGAACGCCTGGTCGGGCTGGAAGTAGGCCCAATAGCCGAAGATCACGCCAAGCGCCATCAGCGTGAAGGCGACCGGAAAGCCGATCATGATGGCGGATACCAGAATGCCCAGCATGATGAGGGCGACAATGCTGGGATCGATCATCGCGCGGCCCCTGCGGCAGCTTCCTGCTCGGCTTTCTTCGCATGCTCTTCCAGGATCTGCTTTTCCAGCTCCTCGACGTCATGCAGCCGGGTCGGCCAGTTGTTGTCCCGCAGGCACTGTACGCAGCGCAGCACCTCGGCAACGCCCTGCAGCGCGAGCAGGCTGGCGCCGAACGGGATCAGCATCTTGAGCGGCCAGATCGGCACCCCGGCCGGGCTGTTGACGCTCGACTCGAGAATCCTCATTGACGTGTAACCGTAGTTCCAGCCGGAGATCACCAGCGCCAGCACCCCGGGAAAGAAGAAGATGACGTACAGCACGAGCTCCACCGCCGCCTGGGTGCGCGGTCGCCACAGGCGGTAGAACATGTCGGCCCGCACGTGGCCACCGCGCGACAGCGTATAGGCGCCGGCCATGAAGAACATCGCTCCGTACATCAGGTAGCTGAAATCGAATGCCCAGCTCGTGGGCTCGTTCAGAACGTAGCGCACGAACACCTCGTAGGAGGTGCCGAGGGTGAGGATCACCAGGCACCAGGCGAACGCGTGCCCCACCGTCCGGCTCAGAAGATCCACACCATAGATGAATCGGTTAACCATGGCCTATCCTCGGCCAGCAGAAAAATGGGGCGACACCCTCAGGTGCCGCCCCAGTACGTCCTGCCCAGCGTGGATGTCCCTCAGGCTGGAATCTTGGTCTTGAAGATGTGCTCGTAGCCGAGCCGGTAGTCCGCCTCGTTGAAGAGCACGTAGTACGCGGCGCGCTTGGCGAAGGCGCGCTGCGATTGCACGACTTTCGCGAAGAACGGGTCCGCCTGCGACAGCCGCGCGGTGATCTTGTCCCAGGCCTTGAGCTGCTCCGCCATGATCGATTTCGGCGTGCGGATCACCTTGACCTTGTGTTTCTCGATGAGGATCTGCAGGTCGCGCGAGTAGTTGTCGATCCCCGTCCAGTAGTTCGACGAGCTCGCCGCCTCGGCGGAGTACTGCAGAATCGCCTGCAGGTCCTTCGGCAGCGAGTCCCACTTCTTCTTGTTGAAGATGATTTCGAAGAACTCCATCGCCTGGTGGTAGCTGCCCATCATGTAATTCTTGATCACGTCCTGAGCGCCGAAGCGCATGTCCGAGGTCGGGTTGTTGAACTCGAACGCGTCGATCACGCCTCGCTCCAGCGCTGGCATGATTTCGCCGCCCGGCAGCTGCGTCACCTTGGTGCCCATCTCCTGGAACAGGTCGGCCGCGAGGCCCACCGTGCGGTACTTGAGGCCTTTCAGCCCTGCAGAGTCGGCGATCGGCTTCTTGAACCAGCCCAGCGGCTGAGTGGGCATCGGCATGGCGAAAAAGCCGACCACATTGAGGTTGAGCTTTTGCAGCAGCTCGTTGTAGAGCTCGAGGCCGCCGCCGCGGTAGATCCAGGCGAGCGTCTGGTGGGCGTCCATGCCGTTGATCGGCCCGGAGCCGAACAGCGACGCCGCCTTCGACTTGCCGTACCAGTACACCGGCACGTTGTGGGCGGCATCGAGCACGCCCTGGCTCACGGCGTCCATCTCCTGGAACGTCTTCACGACGGAACCCGTGACCAGGAAATCGATGCGCAGCCGCCCGCCCGCCATTTCGTTGACGCGTTTGACGTACTCCTGGGCCATCTCGTTGAAGATGTCCTTGGCGCCCCATGCGCCCTGCATCTTCAGCACGACTGGCGACTGCGTACGGCCGATCATTGGGAAGCCGAGTGCCGCAGCTCCGGTCGCGGTCGCGGCCGCCCCCGTCAGGAACTTGCGGCGTGAAGCCTGGGGTTTCTCCTGCTTGCTCATGTAATGGTCTCCTCCTGCTTTTGACTCGATGTGCGCGGACGAACCGCTACCGCGTATAGGGTTGAAGCGCAACGATTCTAACCCCCTGCCAGAGCGCCCCGCAAGGCGACTCCACGATGCGAAATGCGCCGGCCACAGCTCAGGCGGCGATGTATTCCAGCGCGACGGGCGGGATCGTGCCCTGCAGCGCCTGGCCGCGCTTGTCGGTGGGATGCCAGCCGACGAGCGCCAGCATCACGATAAAGCCCAGGACGTAGGCCAGGGTGACGTGCCAGCCGTGCTTGAGCCAGCGGCCGACCGACTTGGCCTCCGGGTACATGTTCGAGAGCGCCACCCCGGCGGAGGAGCCGAACCAGATCATGGAGCCCCCGTAGCCCACCGCGTAGGCGAGCATGCCCCAGTCGTACCCGCCCTGGCGCAGCGCGAGGGCGGTGAGGGGGATGTTGTCGAACACCGCGGACACGAAGCCGAGCCCGAACGCGGTCTGCCAGGAGGCCGCCGGAAGCTGCTCGACCGGCATCATCGAGGCGCAGGTCACCAGGGCGAGCAGGAACACCGAGCCCTTGAGCGCCTCGGGCAGCAGGTGCCAGTCGGGCTTGCGCAATGCGGCAGTGACGAAGATCGCCACCCACACCGCCGCGCCGATCACCGGGAAGTGGTCGAGCACGGCCGGGAATTTCAGGTTGGCGACGACGTTGGCGCCGATCGCGCTGACCAGGATCACCACCACGATCAGCACGCGCATCCAGTCGACCGCGACACCCGCGGCGGCATCGCGCGTGATCGGGGCGTGCCGCTGCTGCTGGATCGCCGCCGGAATGCCGCACACGACCAGTGCCACGGCGGCGGCGACGTAGGCATCCAGGACCACCAGCGGGCTCACGCCGTCGATCCACATCATGGTGGTCGTGGTGTCGCCGACCACGCTGCCCGAGCCGCCGCCATTCGAGCACGCCACGATCGCCGCGAGATAGCCGATGTGCACCTTCTTGCGGAACACCACCGAGGCCATGGTGCCGCCGATCAGCGCCGCGGCGATGTTGTCGAGGAAGGAGGACAGCACGAACACCATGACGAGCAGCAGGAAGCCGCCCTTCCAGTCGTCGGGCAGGAACTTCGGCAGCTCCGCGGGGATGTTGCTGTCCTCGAAATGCTTGGAGAGCAGCGCGAAGCCGAGCAGCAGGCCCAGCAGGTTGGCGAGGATCACCCACTCGTGCCCCATGTGCAGCGCCAGCCCGCCCAGGCCCGACCCGGCCTTGAAGCCGGTGAACAGCAGCTTGTACAGGGTGATCGCAGCAAGGCCGGTGAGAGCGACCTGCAGCGTGTGGTGATGGAACAGGGCCACGCCGGCGAGGGTCAGGCCGAACAGCACGAACTCGACGGGCACACCCAACGCCGCGCAGGAAGCGGCGATGACCACTGCGCCCGCGAACAGGCCCCTTTCGCGCGCCAGCACGCGCAGCACCAGCGACTTCATCCGCCCCTCCCTCTCAAGCGTTCTTCTCCCAGCGCGCGCACGCATCGCGCACGACATCCGCCAGCGAGCCGCGTGCCGCGTGGCGGCTGCGCAGCCAGCCCGCGTCGGTCTGCCCGACGCGCACCATCGCGGCCAGCTCCTCCAGCGCGTCGCGGCAATCGAGCTGCGCGGCGTGCGGCGCGACCTTCGCAATCGACTCGAGAATGTCCTGGCCGATCTTCTTGCGCACGCCCGAATAGGGCTCGACCAGGTCGCCGCCGATGCCGAAGCGGCAGGCCTCGAATCGATTGTAGCTGTTGACGAGGTACACCGCGCGCGCGGGCTGCAGGCTGCGCTCGGCCAGGTGGTGCGCGGCGAGGGCCTGGGCGTACCCCGCCAGCAGCACCGCGCGCCGCACGGTGAGCGGCGTGTCGCACACGCGGATCTCGATCGTGCCGTACTCGGGCTTGGGGCGGATGTCCCAGTAGAAGTCCTTCATGCTGGCGACGATGCCGAACTGCTGCATGCGCGCGAAGTAGTCGGTGAACTGCGCCCAGTCGGCGACGAACGGCATGTGGCCGGCAAGCGGGAACGCGCTCACCGCCGTAAGGCGCGAGGACTGGAACGAGGTGTCCTCGCCCTGGTAGAAGGGCGAGGCGGCCGAGAGCGCGATGAAATGCGGCACGTAGCGCGTCAGCATGTGCGTCAGGTACACCGCCTCGTCGCCGCCGGGGCAGCCGACGTGGATATGCTGGCCGAACACGGTGAACTGCTTGGCGAGATAGCCGTAGCGCTCGACGATGAACCGGAAGCGCTCGTTCGGGAAGATGCGGCGGTCGGCCCAGTCGTGGAAGGGGTGCGAGCCGCCGCCGGAGATGCGCAGGTTGAGCACCCCCGCCTCCTGGACCACCGCCGCGCGCATCGCTTCGAGCTCGGCGAGGAGCGGCGAGCAGCCGGTGTGCACCGAGCTGTTCAGCTCGATCATGCTTTCGGTGATCTCGGGCTTCACCGCGCCCGGCAGCTTGCGCCGGCCCAGGCGCGAGAGCAGGTCGGCGGCGTCGCGCGACAGGTCGAGGTCGTGCGGCCGCACCAGCTGCAGCTCGAGCTCGACGCCCACGCTCAGGCCGGCGGAGCGGCTGAAGTTCATCTCATCCATCGGGGCGCGCCTCTCCTGCGCGCCGCAGCGCGAACTGCGTGGCGAGCGGCCCGGCGAGCTCCAGCACCACCACGGCGGCGAGGACGACGTCGGCAAGCTCGCGGCCGAAGGACGGGTAGAAGAGCGCCGTGTCCTGCACCATCACCACCGCCAGGCCCGACATCGGCAGCAGCGCAATCGCGAGCAGGCCGGCGCCGCCCGGCCGGATGCCCGAGAGGCGGCCGAACGCGAGCAGCGCCAGTGCCTTGCCGAGGAAGCGCATGACGATGAATGCCACCGCCACTCCGGCGGCCGTGGCCAGGGACGCGAACTCGAGGCTCGCCCCGGTGAGCACGAACAGCACCACGAAGAAGAGCTGCCCGCCGTGCCCGAAGCGCAGCGGCAGCAGCACGTGCGCGCGGTCGAGGTTGCGCGCCAGCATCCCCAGGGTGAGAAGCGCGAGCAGCACCGAGAGGTTCAGGCTGTGCGCGGCGCCAACCGTCAGCACCACCGCCGCCACCAGCAGGACGAACTGGCCCTCCTCGCGCTGTCCGATCCATGCCGCGAGGCGCAACAGCAGCAGGCAGCCGACCAGGCCGGTGAGCACCGAGCCGGCGAGGAGGTACAGCGGATGCAGCACCGCGTCCTGCCAGGCCGAGGCCTGCTCGAAGTAAAGGAACGGCAGCAGCAGCGTCAGCGCGAGGTAGGCGGCCATGCTGTTCACGGCGGTGAACAGCAGCATCCGCTCCGTGACCTGCCCTTCTGCGCGCAGCTCGTGGGCCACCACCATTACGACCGCGGGAGAGGTGGCGGTGCCGATGGCGGCGGCCGCGGCCGCGAGCAGCGGCCGGAAGCCGAACCAGGAGAGCGTGGCGTAGAGGGCGGCGAAGCAGAACAGGCTCTCGGCGAGCGCCGTGACGAGGAGCCAGCGGTTGCGCCGCAGCCAGGCGAAATCGAGGCGGAAGCCGAGCTCGAACACGATCAGGCCGATGGAAAGGTCGACGAGGAGCCGCGCGTCGAGCAGCGCATCGGCGGAAAGCAGGTTGGTCGCCTCGGGGCCGAGCAGCACGCCGGCGAGCACGTAGCCGGTGATGCGCGGCAGCGCGGCGTAGCGCCGCGCCGCCTCGCCGGCGGCGAGCCCCAGCACCAGCAGCGCCCCGAACAGCACCGGCTGCGACAGCGCGAACGGCAGCTCGGGGAGGAAATCCAGCTTCATGCGCCCTCGCGCGGCGCGCCGCGCGTCAGTGCAGGGCCTTGAGCATGTCCTCGACCACTTTCTTCGCGTCGCCGAACACCATCATGGTCTTGTCCATGTAGAAGAGCGGATTGTCGAGGCCGGCATAGCCCGCCGCCATGCTGCGCTTGTTCACCAGCACGGTGCGCGCCTTGTGCACGTCGAGCACCGGCATGCCGTAGATGGGGCTGCCTTTCTGGTAGGCGAGGGGATTGACGACGTCGTTCGCGCCGAGCACGAGCACGACGTCGGTGGTGCCGAAATCCGCATTGATGTCCTCCATCTCGAGCACCTGCTCGTAGGGCACCTCGGCCTCGGCGAGCAGCACGTTCATGTGGCCGGGCATGCGCCCGGCGACCGGGTGGATGGCATAGCGCACGTTGACGCCCTTTTCGGCGAGCTTCAGGGCCATCTCCTTGACGGCATGCTGCGCGCGGGCCACGGCGAGGCCGTAGCCCGGGACGATGACCACGGTCTCGGCGTTCGCCATGAGGAAGGCGGCGTCCTCCGCGGATCCCGAGCGGACGGTCTTCTGCTCGCCGCCCGCGACGGCGGTGCCTTCGGCCGCGCCGAACCCGCCGAGGATGACGGAGATGAACGAGCGGTTCATCGCCTTGCACATGATGTACGAGAGGATCGCGCCCGAGGAGCCGACCAGCGAGCCGGCGACGATCAGCATCGAGTTGTTGAGCGAGAAGCCGATGCCGGCGGCCGCCCAGCCCGAGTAGCTGTTCAGCATGGAGATCACCACCGGCATGTCGGCGCCGCCGATCGGGATGATGATCAGCACGCCGAGGAGGAAGGCGATCGCGGTCATGACGGCGAAGGGCGTCCACGCCTGGCCCCCGGCGAGGAAGAAGGCGGCACCGAAGCCGATCATCACCAGCCCCAGCGCCAGGTTGAGCCAGTGCTGGCCGGGAAACACCACCGGCGCGGAGGAGAAGAGGCGGAAATGCTTGCCCAGCCCGGCGAGCTTGCCGAAGGCGATGACCGAGCCGGAAAAGGTGACGGCGCCGACGAAGGTGCCGATGAACAGCTCCAGCTTGTTGCCCATCGGCATCGGCTCCCCGGCGCTCCTGACGATGCCGAAGGAGGCGGGGTTGTTGACCGCCGCGATCGCGATCAGCACCGCCGCCATGCCGACGAGGGAGTGCATCGCCGCGACGAGCTCGGGCATCTGCGTCATCTCCACCCGCCGGGCGACGATGGCTCCGAGCGTGCCGCCGACCAGCATCGCCATGAGGATGAGGTCGATGCGGCCGCGCGCCACCACCGCCACGGTGGTGAGCACGGCGATGGTCATGCCGGCAATGCCGAAGTAGTTGCCGCGGCGCGCCGTGGTGGGCGAGGAAAGGCCCTTCAGCGCCAGGATGAAGCACACCGACGCCACGAGGTACCACAGCGTGAGCTGGTTGGCGGTCATTTCGCCTTCTTGCTGCGGAACATCGCCAGCATGCGCTGGGTGACCAGGAACCCGCCCGCCACGTTGACCGCGGCGAGCGCCACCGCGATCACGCCGAGGACCGCGCCGAAGTCGGTCTCGGCGGGCGCTGCGGCAAGGATGGCGCCGACGATGATGACGCTGGAGATGGCGTTGGTGACGCTCATCAGCGGCGTGTGCAGCGCGGGCGTCACGTTCCAGATGACGTGATAGCCGACGAACACCGCGAGGACGAACACCACGAGGTTGATGACGGTGGGGTCGACGGTTCCGGTCATGTCAGCCTTTCTTCACGATGGCGCCGCCCTCGCAGGCGAGCGTGGCGGCGATGATGTCGTCGGCGCGGTCCATCTTCGCCTCGCCGGTCTTCAGGTCGAGCATCAGGGCGACCATGTTGAGCAGGTTGCGCGAGTACAGCGCCGAGGCGTCCGCCGGCACCGTCGCGGGAAGGTTCTCCAGCCCGATCAGCTTGACGCCGTGCCTGACGGCGATGCGGCCGCGCTCGATGCCTTCGACGTTGCCGCCCTGCTCCACCGCCAGGTCGACGACCACCGCGCCGGGCTTCATCACTCTCAATGTATTTTCCGAAATGAGCCTCGGGGCGGGCCTGCCGGGAATCAAGGCGGTGGTGATGACGACGTCGGCCTGGGTGGCGCGCTGGTGCACGGCTTCGGCCTGGCGGCGCATCCAGTCGGCGGGCATCGGCCGCGCATAGCCGCCCTTGCCCTCGGCGATGCTGCGCTCCTCGTCGGTGAGGAAAGGCACGTCGACGTACTTCGCGCCGAGCGATTCGACCTGCTCCTTGACCGCGGGGCGCACGTCGGAGGCCTCGATCATTGCCCCCAGGCGCTTCGCCGTGGCAATGGCCTGCAGGCCCGCCACGCCCGCGCCGAGCACCAGCACGCGCGCCGCCTTCACCGTGCCCGCTGCGGTCATCAGCATCGGAAAGAAGCGGCCGATCTCGGCCGCGGCGAGGATCACGGCCTTGTAGCCGGCGATGTTCGCCTGCGAGGAGAGCACATCCATCGCCTGGCCGCGCGAGATGGTCCGCGGCAGCAGCTCCATCGCGAAGCCGCTGACGCCGCGCCTCGCGATCGCTTCGAAAGCGGCGGCGTTGTAGGGGTCGAGCAGCCCGACCAGGATGGATTTCTCTTTGAGGAGACCGGTTTCGCTTTCGGTCGGGGCGCGCACCTTCAGCACGATGTCCGCGTCGTAGGCCTCGGCGGCCGAGGCGACCATCTTCGCGCCGGCCGCCTCGTAGTCCTGGTCGCGGATGCTGGCCGCGACGCCCGCCCCGGCCTGCACGCGCACCTCGTTCTTCGCGGCGAGCTTCTTGACGGTCTCGGGAGTGGCCGCGACGCGCGTCTCGCCTGGCCGGGTTTCGGCAGGAACGCCGATTCTCATGGACTGTGTTCTTCCCCTGTCTACCGAACCGGAAATTTTACTAGCGTTCCCTGCGGCTGCGCGCCATCCAGGCGAAACGCCGCTCGCCGAGCTCGAAGGCGCCCTGCACGAGGAGCGCCAGGACGGCGGCAGGGATGGCGCCTGCGAGCAGGGTGACATGGTCGTTCAGCGCCAGGCCGGCGGCGATGCGCTCGCCGTAGCCGCCGGCGCCGATGAAGGCGGCAATCGTGGCGGTGCCGACGTTGATCACCGCCGAGGTCTTGATGCCGGCGAGGATGGAGGGCAGCGCGAGCGGCAGCTCGACCCTGCGCAGCACCTGCAGCGGCGACAGGCCGATGGCCATGCCGGCCTGCACCAGCCCCCGGCCGGCCTGCGCGAGGCCCGCCTGCGTGTTGCGCACGATCGGCAGCAGCGCATAGAGAAAGAGCGCGATCAGCGCCGGGACCGTGCCGATCGTGCCGACCAGCGCGATGAGGAAAGCGAAAAGGGCAAGCGACGGGATCGTCTGGATTACGCCGACGGCCGCCATGATCAGCGGCGCGACGCGCGAGAGCTTCGCGGCGGCGAGGCCGAGCGGCACGCCGACCGCGATGCCCGCCGCGAGCGAGGCGCACACCAGCAGCAGGTGCTCGCGCGTGAGCCGCCAGAAATCCGGGCCGAGCAGCGTGGCGAGCAAACGGCGCTCGCGCGCCGGCCCAGCGCCTCCCGCGGCGCCGAAGAGCGCGGCTGCCTGGGCAAAGCTCCTGCCTTCCAGCTCCGCTGCCGCGTTCATGCGGATCATCTGGCGCTCGTCGATGCGCCCCTCGAGAGTCTTCAGTCGGGAAAATTCCCTCGGAAAGCGCGCCGGTGCATCGCGCCGGTAAAGGAGCACCGCGTCGTAGCGCGGAAAGAAGGCCCGGTCGTCGGCGAGCACGCGCAGGCCATAGCGGGCGATCTTGGCGTCCGTCGCATAGACGTCCATGACGTCGATGCTGCCGGCGCCGATCGCCTCGTACGCGAGGCCGTGGTCGAGGCCGTCCGGCGCATCGTGCGGCAGGCCGTACGCGGCCTTCAGGCCGGGCCAGCCGTCGGCGCGGCCGATGAATTCCTGGGACAACCCCAGCTTCAGCCGGGGATGCCGCGCCAGGTCCGAAAGCGCACGGATGCCGAGCGCCTGCGCCCGGTCCTCGCGCATGGCGAGCGCGTAGCTGTTGCTGAACCCGAGCGGCACGCCGACGCCCAGGCCGAGCGGCGCCAGCGCCCGGTCGAGCTCCTCGATCGTCGGGCGGCCGTCGAGCCTGAGGATCTCGCTTGCGATCGTCCCGGTGTACTCGGGATAGAGGTCGATCGACCCCGCCTTGAGCGCGGCGAACACGATGCCGGTGCTGCCCAGGCCGGGCTGGTGGCGCGCATCGGCCACCCTGGCGAGCAGCTCGCCGAGGATGTAGGACTCGGTGAATCGCTTCGACCCGACGGTGAGGGTCTCGGCGTGCGCGGCGCAGGCGACGGCCGCCGCGAGGAGCGCCAGCCAGCGCACCGCTAGCGTCCCGCGGATCTCAGCAGGCGGTCGAAGCTCTCCGCGCGAAATCCCTGCATGCGCTGGCTGCCGACCAGGATCAGGGGCACCCCCCGCCCGCCCAGGCGGTCGTATTCGGCGCGCCCGGCCGCGGACTTCTCGATGTCGACCTCGCGATAGGCAATGCCCTGGCGCGCGAAGTGCTCCCGGGCCTGCCGGCAGTACGGACACCAGTCGGTGGCATACATGATCACCTCGGGCTGCGCCGCAGCAGTGGCGCGCGAGCTATCGGCGGCAGGCGCGCCGCCGCCG
>Ga0209592_1000019_pt1 | contig 43877 bp, 45 predicted proteins | sample PPLLak2March2015_2_FD_187251 | JGI IMG/M metagenome (GOLD analysis project Ga0209592, IMG submission 187251) | Freshwater sediment microbial communities from Prairie Pothole Lake near Jamestown, North Dakota, USA - PPLs Lake P8 Core (3) Depth... | ecosystem: Environmental > Aquatic > Freshwater... | reverse complement strand
CCCGGGTGCTGATCGCCTTGCAGGCGCGCGCGATGGTCTCGATGAGCAGGCGCAGGTCGGCGTTGATCAGGTTCTTGCCGCGCTGGCGCTCGATCAGGAACTGCGAAAGGTGGACTCTCCTCATGGATTTATTTTACTTGCTGCCTCGAGAACCACGCGCCCGTCAGGAGGCCCGCGGCGAGCAGCACGAACACCGGCGCCATGCCGAGCGCCGCGGAGAGCGCGCCCGAGGCGAGCGGGATGAAGGTGTGGCTGGCGTTGAGCGTCAGCGTGCGCACGCCCACCACCTCGCCCTGGCGCCCCGGCGGCGACGCCTCGTAGAGCAGCGACATGATCACCGGCTGCGCGCAGCCCAGGCCCAGGCCGAGCAGGAAGGAGAGCGCCATCAGCGCCGGCACCTGCTCGACGAGCGGGAAGAGCAGGTACGCGGCGCCGGACACGGCCATTGCGCTGGCGATCACGATCCATTGACGGATTCTTCTGATCAGGAAGGGCATGGCCAGGCGCACGACGAAGGTCGCGGCGGCGAAGGTCGACATCACCACGCCGATGGTGGAGGCGGCGAGGCCGATCTGCGCGCCGTAGAGCGGCAGCAGGAACGAGTACAGGTCCCAGCCCATGGCGAGCAGCGCGCTGACGAGGAACAGGCGCCGCAGCGCCGCCACGCGCAGCAGGTCCATGACGCCGCTGCGCTTGCCCGGCGCCGCGCGCTCGGGGCGGGGCAGGGGGTGCCTGCGCAGCCACAGCAGGGCGAGCGCCAGGACCGGGAACGCGGCGAGGATGAGGAAGGCGCGCGCGTAGCCGAGGCCTTCGATGGCGTAGCCCGCCACCAGCGGCCCGGCTGCGCCGGAGAACGCGAAGCCGAGCGCGAGCCAGGAGAAGTTCATCGCGCGCCGCTCCGGCCCGCCGTAGGCGCCGAAGACGCTGTTCATGGCGATGTGCACGAGCATGAATGCGGTACCCGATACGGTGCTGGACAAAAAAAGGATCCACAGCTCGGGGACCATGAACGGCAAGGCATTCCCCGCGACCAGGGCGATGAAGGCCCAGGCGAGCGGCCGCGCCGGGCCGGCGCGGTCGATGAGCCGCCCGGTCGCCACCGAGAGCAGCATCGGCAGTGCGGCGAAGAGCGAGAGCAGCAGGCCGGTGGTGAAGGCCGATGCGCCCAGGTCGTGCGCGAAGAGCACGGTGGCCATGCGGGCGCCGACGAAGGCGACGTGGCCGAGCGCGTTGAGCGTTACGAAGTAAAGGATCGCCAACGCGGCGATTCTAGTGGAGGTGGGTTTTCAGCAGTCCGTAGAGCAGGTCGGGTTCGACCGGCTTGTGCACGAGGGCGCGGACGCCGGCCGCCTCGAGGTCGCGCGGCGTGATGCGCTCGCTGTGCCCGGTATAGAGGAGCACCGGCAGGCCGGGGCGCGCGGCGGCGAGCTCGCGCGCCAGGCTGATGCCGGTGATGCCGGGCATGGTCTGGTCGAGGATGACGAGGTCGTAGGCGCGGGGCTCCCGCGAAAGGCGCTCGATGACGCCGAGGGGGCGGGTGAGCACGGTGGCGGTGATGCCCCAGCTCTCCAGCAGCTCGCCCATGAACTGGCCGACCGATTCCTCGTCGTCGACGACCAGGACGCGCCCGCGCAGGGGCTCGCGCGCGCGCGGCGGCGCCGGCGCCGCGGGCCCGCCCTCGAGCGCCGCGGCCGCCGCGAGCGCCGGCAGGAAGATGCGGAAGCGGCTGCCCTGGCGCGGCGCGCTCTCCACCACGATGTGGCCGGCGTGGTCGTGCACGATGCCGTGCACCATGGCGAGGCCCATGCCGCTGCCGCGCCCGACCTCCTTGGTGGTGTAGAAGGGCTCGAACATGCGCTCGAGCACCTGCGGCGCGATGCCGGAGCCGGTGTCGGCGACCGAGATCTCGACGAAGGGGCCGCGGAAGCGCTTGCGGCAGCTCGAGCAGACCGACTTGGCGGCGAGCCGCGCCGGGCGCACCGCGACGTCGATGCGGCCGATGCCTGCGGTCGCGTCGCGCGCGTTGATGAGCAGGTTCATCAGCACCTGCTCGATCTGCACCGGGTCCACCATCACCGCCGGCGCTTCCCCGGCCTCGGCGCGCACCTCCAGGGTGGAGGGCAGCGTGCCGCGCATGAGCTTGAGCGATTGCTCGACGGTCGCCGCGAGCGAGACCGGGCGCGGCTTGCCGCGCTGGCCGCGGCTGAAGGTGAGCATCTGCTGGATCAGGTCGCGGGCGCGGCGGCTGGAGGCGAGCGCCTGCTCGAGGTGCGAGGCGAGCCTCGCGTCGGCGCCCCCGGCGCGCTCGGCGGCGAGCGCCACGTAGCCCATGATGCTGGTGAGCAGGTTGTTGAAGTCGTGGGCGACGCCGCCGGTGAGCTGGCCGAGCGCTTCCATCTTCTGCGCCTGGCGCAGCCGCGACTCGAGCGCCTTGCGCTCGCTCAGGTCGCGGCCCATGTACAGCACGTGCGGCTCGCCCTTGTGGCGGATCGGCACGCCGCGCAGCTCGACGTCGTGGCGGGTGCCGTCCTTGCGCACCCGCACCGTCTCGAGCATGACGGTCTCGCCGGCGAGCGCCCTTGCGTGCAGTGCCTTGATCTGCGCGTCCATCTCCGGCGGGTTGGCGACCAGGTGGTCGCGTCCCAGCACTTCCTCGCGCGAATAGCCGCTCATGGCCTGGTAGGCAGGGTTGACGTCGACGATGCGGAACGCGGCGTCGCGCAGCACCAGCGCGTCGGCCGCGGCGTTGAAGATGGCGCGGTACTGCTCCTCGCTCGCGCGCAGCAGCTCTTCCTCGGTCTTGCGCGCGGTGATGTCGCGCCCGATGTAGAGCACGTGCGGCTTGCCCTGGTGCAGGATCGGCACGCCGCGCGTCTCGATGTCGAAGCGCTCGCCGTTCTTGCGCCGCGCGCGCGCCTCGAACATCACCGGCTCGCCCGCCAGCGCGCGCGCGTGCATGCCGCGCACGCGCTCGGTCAGCTCCGGCGGGCTCATCGTGAGGTCGTTGCGCCCGAGGACCTCCTCGCGGGTGCGCCCGCTCATGCGCTGGTAGGCGGGGTTGACGTCGACGACGCGGAAGTCCGCGTCGCGCAGCACCAGCGAATCGGCGCTGGCGTTGAAGATGGCGCGGTACTGCTCCTCGCTCGAGCGCAGCGCCTGCTCGGCGTTGCGCCGCGCCGTGATGTCGCGCAGCGTCGCCAGCACGTGCCGCTCGCCGCGGTGCATGAACGGGATGGCGGTGACCTCCACCAGGACGGGCTCGCCGCTCTTCGTCACCGCCTGGAGCTCCGCGCTGCCGCTCTCGCCGGCGAGGGCGCGGCGCACCAGCTCGAGCCGCCGCTCGGAGTACTCGGCCGGAATCGCGCGGTCGTCGTAGCTCTGGCCCACCACTTCCTCGCGCGTCCAGCCGAACATGCGCTCGTAGGCGGGATTGACGTCGACGCGCAGCAGCTTCGAGTCCCACAGGACCAGCGCGTCCGAGGAGGCATGGAAGATGGCGCGGTACTGCGCCTCGCTCGCGCGCAGCGCCTGCTCGGCGCCGGTGCGCTCCAGCTCGGCGACGGCGCGCACGGCGAAGATCTTCAGCATCGACTCGACCAGCGCCTCCTCGGGCAGCGGCCTGCGGTTCATGACCGCGATCAGGCCGAGCTGCCCGCCGCCCGGCGCGTTGAGCGAGTAGGCGGCGTAGCTGTCCATGCCCTTCTCGCGGAACATCGTCTGCGCCGTGAAGGCCTGCAGGCCGCCGCTGCCGACGTAGCGGAACTCGCGGCCCACGACGCCGGAGCAGGGCGTGCCCTCGAGGTCGTACTCGAAGCTGCGCAGCGGCCGGCCGTCGAGCCAGGTGGCGAGGGTGCGCATGCGCCGCCGATCGGGGCCGGCGAAGATGGAGATCATCGCCGCGTCGACGCCCAGGATGCGGGTGAGGAACTGCGCCAGCTCGCCGAACACCGCGTCGCCGCCGGCGCCGGAGACGGCGAGCGCCGCGGCGCGCAGGGCGTCGGCTTCGTGTGAGCGTTCCATGCCGGGCGGCAGTCTAGCCGCCCGCGGCGCCGCGCGGGAGGGCTGTTACCCGCCGGCTACGGCGCTGAAACAATCCGGTTACTTTTCCCCGGGGACGAACATGTAGCCCGCGCCGCGCACGGTCCGGATGGCGCGCGGGCGGTCGGGGTCGGCCTCCACCTTGCGCCGCAGCCGCGTGACGCGGATGTCGATCGAGCGGTCGAAAGGCTCCCACTCGCGGTTGCGCGTCATGGTGAGGAGCTGGTCGCGCGAGAGCACCTGGTTGGGCCGCTCGATGAAGGCCTTGAGGAGATCGAACTCCATCGCCGTGAGCGGCACCTCGTTGCCCTTGGCGTCGGTGAGCTGGCGCGACTTCAGGTCGAGCACGCAACGGCCGATGCTGATGCGGGCACCCGGTTTTGCAGAAGCGTCCTTCTTTTCCACCCGCCTGAGGACGCTCTTCAGGCGAGCCCGCAGCTCCCGCGGGTCGAAGGGCTTGGCGATGTAGTCGTCGGCGCCGACCTCCAGGCCGGCGACGCGGTCGACCACGTCGCCCGCGCCGGTGACCATGATGATGGCGACGTCATAGCGCTCGCGCACGAAGCGCGCCAGCGTGAGGCCGTCCTCGCCCGGCAGCCCGATGTCGAGCAGCACCGCGGCGGGCACCTCGCGCTCGAGCTCCAGGCGCATCTCCTTGCCGCTCGCCGCCTGCGCCACCGCGTAGCCGTGCTCGGCGAGGTACTCGGCGAGCATCTCCCGGATCGCCGGATCGTCGTCCACCACCAGAACGCGCGCTGCCATCCCGGCGATTTTATACAAGCTGGAAACAAACTGTTTCGTTGCCGAAATCGGCGCGATACGCGCGCGCCGTACGCTGCGCTCCCATGAAAACCATCCTGAAGCGAATCAGCGAAAGCCTCGGCCGCGCCTGGCAGCGGCGGGAAACGGAACGCCAGCTCGCCCAGCTCGACGCCCGCATGCTGCGGGACATCGGGCTGGAGAGCTGGAACAGCGGCCAGGCCGCAGGGCGCCTCTGGGCGCACCGCATCGGCCTCTACTACTGAAAGGGAGAACGCCAATGAACGCGAACGAGGTCCTCGTGCAAGGCAGCATCGCCATGACGCGCGGCAGCATCCTGCGCGTCGAAGACGGGCGCGACCTGACGCTGTACGTCTGGGAAGGCGCGGTGTGGCTGACGCAGGAAGGCGACGAGCGCGACCGCTGGGTCGGCGCGGGCGAGTGGTTCCGCCTCGACCGCCAGGGCGCCGCCATCGCCCACGCCACGCAGCGCACCGTCATGACCATCGCCGCGCCCGGCCCCGAGCTCTACGCCCGGCGCATCGTGCTCGCGAAGGCCGGCAGCGCCCTGCCGGTCGAGCTCTACAGCGCCGCGAAGGCCGGCGCCTCGGTCGGCGCGCTGCTGCGCCGTTTCTGGTCTTCTTTTTCACTCTCTGGGAGGAGCAATGCAAGCAGCACCGCAGCATCTTGATACCGCCCGCTACGCGAAATGCATCGAGGTCTCCAAGCGCGTGCGCTTCGACATCGAGCGCGACGTGATCCGCGGCCGCAAGCTCGACTTCGGCACCAAGTTCCTGCCCGACGGCCTGGCGCGCCTGGAGGCGCTGGACTTCCTGGCGGCAGGCGAGAAGCGCCTCGCCAGCCACATCCAGGGACGCACCTACGCCAACATGTTCGGCCTGGTCGAGCGCTTCATCGCGCCGAAGATCCTCGAGGTGAGCCGCGACCACTGGCTGGGCGACCAGACCGCCTTCGAGGCGCTGGTGCGCTTCACCGACGAGGAGCTCAAGCACCAGGAGCTGTTTCGCCGCATGGAGCGCCTGGCGGCCGAGGGCATGCCCGCCGGCTACGCGTTCCTGCCGCAGCCGAACGATGTCGCCGCGGCGGTGCTCGGCAAGTCGAGCTGGGCAGTGCTCGCGCTGATCTGCCACATCGAGCTCTTCGTGCTCGCGCACTACCGCCAGGCGATCGAGCCCGACGCGGCGCTCTCGCCGCTCTGGAAGGACGTGTTCACATTCCACGCGCGCGAGGAGTCGCAGCACGCCATCCTCGACGAGCTGGAATGGATGCGCGAGAACGAGCGGCTCACCGCGGCGCAGCGCGACCAGGGCGTGGACGACCTCATCGCACTGGTCGGCGCGGTCGACGGCATCCTGCAGATGCAGGCCGCCGCCGACGCGCAATACTTCATCGCGAGCTCGAGGCATTTTTCGAAAGAGCAGTCCGGCAGGATCGGCAAGGCCTTCCTCGACGCCTACCGCTGGCAGTACATCGTCTCCGGCGTGCAGGACGAGCGCTTCAACCAGATTCTCGGCGGCATGCTCAGCGCCGAGCAGGCGGGGCGCATCGGAAGAGCGCTCGAGCCGATCGTGTCGTGAAGCTGAAGCTCTACCCGGGCAGGAAAGTCGCCGTTGCGCCGCTGCGGCCCCGCGAAGCCGCGGCGGTGCAGGACTTCGTGCGCCGCCTGTCCCTGCAGTCGCGCCGCGAGCGGTTCTTCGCGCCGGTCAGCGAGCTCTCGCCCGACGCGCTGGCGCGCGTGATCTCGAGCCCCGGGCTGAGCGTCGCCGCCTGGCACGGCGGGCGCATCGTCGCGCTCGCGCAGTACGCGCGCGGCGCCGCGGAAGCGGAGTTCGCGGTCGTGGTCGCCGACGACTGGCGCGGCCTGGGGCTGGGCGAGGCGCTGCTCGGGCTGCTCGTCTCCGACGCGCGCCGGGCGGGCGTGCGCACGCTCGCCGGCCTGGCGCTCGCCGGCAATCGCGCGATGCGAGTGCTGGCGCGCAAGCTCGGGTTCGAGCTGCGCCATGACCAGGATCCGGACCTGGTGCGCATGGAAAGGGCGCTGACCCCGACATGACCGCCCTGGAGCAGGCGATCGCGCGGTTCCTTTGCCACCGCGCCGGCGCCCTCGAGCTCGCGCGCGAGGCGGGCCGCGAGTCGCCCGGATCCGCCGCCGCCCCCCTCTTCGAGGCGAGCCTGCTGCTGTGCAGCCGGGACCGGCGCGACTTCCAGGCGGCCGCCGGCGCGCTCGGCCGGGCGCGCGGCCTGGCGAGGGACGAGCGCGACCGGGCCCACGAGGCCGCCGTCACCGCGGCCGCCGCAGGCGACTACGCGCGCGCGATCGCGATCTTCGACACCTGGCTCGCGCAATCCCCGCGCGACGTGGAGGCGCTCGCGGTCGCGCATGTCTTCGAATACTTCCTCGGCAACGCCGCGGCGCTCCGCAGCCGCAGCGCCCGGGCGGTCGCTGCGTGGACCCCGGACCTGCCCGGCTACCACGCCGTGCTCTCCATGCATGCCTTCGCGCTGCAGGAGTGCGGCGAGTACGAGGCGGCCGAGGCGACCGCGCGCCGCGCCGCCGAGATCGAGCCGCGCGACCTGCGCGCTTGGCACGCCGTGACCCACGTGCTCGAGATGCAGGGCAGGGCGGAGGAAGGCCTGCGCTGGCTCGGCGCGGCAGAGGCCAGCGCGGATTCCGGGGGCGCTTCCACGCACCTGTGGTGGCACCGCGCGCTCCTGCACCTTCAGCTCGGGCAGCCGCGCCGCGCCCTCGCGGTCTACGACGAGCGCCTCGGCGGGCCAGGACTGTCCGCGCTCATCGACGCGTCGGCCCTGCTCTGGCGGCTTCGGTTGTCCGGCTTTTCAGTGACGGAACGATTCCAGGCCCTGGCCGAGCGGTGGGCCCCTTACGCCGAGGATGCGCACTGCGCCTTCAACGACACGCACGCGATGATGGCTTTCGCGGGCGCCGGACGCTGGGACCTCGCCGAAAAGCTGCTCGCCGCGCAGCAATGGCGCCTCGCCGCGCGCGGCGGCGCCAACTACGACATGACGCGGCTGGTCGGCCTGCCGGCGAGCCGCGCGATCGCGGCCTTCGGGCGCGGCGACATGGCGGGGGCGGAGGCGCTGCTGCGCTCGCTGCCGCCGGTCGCGCACCGCATCGGCGGCAGCCATGCTCAGCGCGACGTCTTCCAGCTCACGCGCGCCGCCGCCATCGAGCGACGGCGCTACCATTCGCATCGCGGAGAACGATATGCATCCTCCCTACCGGGGCGGCTTGCCGCAGCTTGACGGCAGGCTCTGGCTCACTGCAAACCGTTATGGGGTCAGAGCAACTAACGCAATTGCTCTTAATTGCTCTGACCCCGTTTGTCGTCAGCGAGCGTAGGGGGCGGGCGCGGTCTGCAGCGCGGCGATGCGCTCCTCGATCGGCGGGTGGCTGGCGAAGAGGCCGAGGAACTTCGACTTGCTCTGCTTGATGCCGTGCGCCTCGAAAGCCTGCGGCAGCTCGCCGGCGGGAACGCCGCCGAGGCGCGCCAGCGCATTGATCATCGGCCGCGGGCTGCCGAGCAGCTCCGCGGAGCCGCGGTCGGCGCGGAACTCGCGCTGGCGCGAGAACCAGGCGACGATCATGGAGGCGAGGATGCCGAGCACGATCTGCGCCACCAGCGAGGCGACGAAGAACCCCGGGCCGACGCCGCGCTCGGTGCGGAAGATCACCTTGTCGACGAAGAAGCCGACGATGCGCGACAGGAAGATGACGAAGGTGTTGACCACGCCCTGGATGAGCGTGAGCGTCACCATGTCGCCGTTGGCGACGTGCGCGATCTCGTGGCCGAGCACCGCCTCGGCTTCCTCCTTGCTCATGGACTGGAGCAGCCCGGTCGAGACCGCGACCAGCGAGGAGTTCTTGAACGCGCCGGTGGCGAAGGCGTTGGGCGCGCCCTCGAAGATCGCCACTTCCGGCATGCCGATTCCCGCCTGCTGCGCGAGCTTCTGCACCGTCTGCACCAGCCAGTACTCGGTGGTGCCCTCGGAGCCGTCGATGACCCGCGCCCCGGTCGAGCTCTTTGCCATCCACTTGGAGATGAGCAGCGAGATGATCGAGCCGGCGAAGCCCACCACCGCCGAGAACACCAGCAGACCGACCGGGTCGATGCCTTCGGCGGTGAGGAAGTTGCCCAGGCCGAAGACATTGATGATGACCGACAGCACCACCAGCACGGCGATGTTGGTGGCAAGGAAGAGGAAGATTCGCTTCATCGGTGGTTATTCTCCGTTGTCGAGCGCTACATCGGGGCGGATTTGCCGGATTTCAAGATCGCCCGCGCGCCCTTCTCCGCTATGACATAGGTCGGGGCGTTGGTGTTCCCGGAGGTGATGCGCGGCATGATGGAAGCGTCGATCACCCGCAGCCTGGCGATGCCCCGCACGCGCAGCTCGTCGTCCACCACCGCCAGCTCGTCGTTGCCCATCCGGCAGGTCCCGACCGGGTGGAAGATGGTCGTGCCGAGCTCCCCCGCGGCTTTCTCCAGGTCGGCTTCTGACTGCACAGACATTCCCGGCCGGTACTCGTCCGGCTGATACTTCGCCAGCGCCTTTGCTGCCATGATGCGCCGGGTGAAGCGCATGGCGTCCACGGCCACTTTGCGGTCTTCCGCCGTCGAGAGATAGTTCAGCTTGATGTCAGGATAGGCCGCCGGGTCGGGCGATTTCACGCGCACCCAGCCGCGCGAGCTCGGGCGCAGGTTGCATACGCTGGGCGTGATCGCCGGGAAGCTGTGCAGCGGGTCGCCGAACTTGTCGAGCGAGAGCGGCTGCACGTGCCACTCGATGTTCGGCGTCGGCTGCGCCGGGTCGCTCCGCGCGAAGGCGCCCGCCTGCGACGGCGGCATGGTGAGCGGGCCGGTGCGCAACGCGAAGTACTCGAGCGCCATGGCGGCTTTCCCCCACCAGCGGTTGGCGATGCCGTTCAGCGTCTTCACGTTCCTCACCTTGTACTGCAGGCGGATCTGCAGGTGGTCGTGCAGGTTTTCTCCTACGCCCTTCAAGGGATGGATCACCGGTATGCCCAGCGGCTGGAGATGCTGCGGATTGCCAACCCCTGACAGCTGCAGGAGCTGCGGCGAGCCGATGGCGCCGGCGGCGAGGATGGTCTCGGCCTTGGCCTCGACGAAGTGTTTTTCCTGGTCGAGGGAAAACTCGACACCCTTCGCCACGCGGCCTTCCGTCCGGATCCCGCTGACCAGCGCGCCCGTGACGACCCGCAGATTCGGGCGGTGCAGCGCCGGGCGCAGGAAGGCGCGCGTCGCGCTCCAGCGCCGGCCGCGGCGCTGGTTCATCTGGAAGTACGCGCTGCCGAAGTTGTCGCCCCGGTTGAAGCAGCCGACCTTCGGGATGCCGCACTCCTCGGCGGCGTCGCGAAAGGCGTCGATGATCTCCCAGCGCACGCGCGGGTTCTCGACGCGCACCTCGCCGCCCGCCCCGTAGGTGTCGACGGCGCCACCTTCATAGTCTTCTAACTCTTTAAAAATTTCTATGACGTCGTCCCAGGCCCACCCCGGGTTGCCCAGGGATGCCCAGTAGTCCCAGTCGGCTTTCTGCCCGCGCATGTGGATCATGGCGTTGATGGAGGAGCAGCCGCCGAGCACGCGCCCGCGCGCGTAGTGGATCGAGCGCCCGGCGAGGTGCTCGTCTGGGGAAGTCTTGTAGCACCAGTCGGTGCGCGGGTTGGCGATGGTGTAGAGGTAGCCGACCGGGATGTCGATCCAGAACCAATCGTCCTTGCCACCGGCTTCCAGGAGGAGAACCTTTTTCAATGGATCCTTCGAGAGGCGGTTGGCGAGCAGGCAGCCGGCGCTGCCCGCGCCGACGATGACGTAGTCGAAGCTGCCGAAATTGCGCACGCCGCCCCCTCGGAATATTGTAGCGGTCGGGGGAAGGGGAACATGGGACCGCTGGCGCAGTCGCTCGAGGAGCTCAAGTCGCATTTTGAAGCGCAGGGCGCGTGGGATATCGACGCGCTGGTCGCTTCGCCCGCGCACGGCCGGCTCGCCGCCGCCCTCGCCGACCTGGGCGAGTTCGACCCGCGCCGCATGCGCATCCCCGCGCAGGTCGCCTTCTGGCTCAACGTCTACAACGCGGCCGTGCTGCGTGACCTGCTCGAGTTCGAGGCGGGCGACTTCTTCGGCCGCGAGCGGCTGCGCATCGCCGGCCACGCCTGGTCGCTCGATGACATCGAGCACGGCCTGCTGCGCGGCAACGCGGCGAAATACATGAGCTTCTCCGCGCCGATGAAGAAGGCCGACCCGCGCCTCGCGCTCGCCCCGGTCACCTTCGACGAGCGCAGCCACTTCGCCCTGTATACGGCGAGCCGCTCCTCGCCGCCGCTGAGGGTCTTCCACGCCGAGCGCGTCGAGGACCAGCTCGAGGACGCCTCGCGCGACTACCTGCGCGCCACCGTTCGCGTCAAGGAGGAGGGCGCCAAGGTCAAGGTGCCGAAGCTCTTCCAGTGGTACACGGAGGACTTCGGCGGCTCGGACGGCGTGCTGCAGTTCGTGGTGGCCCGCCTGGATGAGGAATCGGTCGAGCTCATCGATCGCCGCCAGGGCCGGGTCAAGATAAAGTATCTGGACTACGACTGGACGCTGAACCGACTGGAGACGCAACGATGACCGTGGACCAATTCGCAGCCGAGTGCCGTGCCCTCCTCAAGGCCGATCCCGGACCGGGCGGCCGCCAGAAGATCTGCCAGCGCCTGGAAGCGCTGCTGCGCGACCGGCAGTTTGTGGAAAGCAACGTCAACGACAAGACTTCCGAGCGCCACGTGCTCTATGAAGACCCGCAGCTCGGCTTCTGCATCCTCGCGCACAACTACGCCGGCCCGAAGGATTCGCCGCCGCACGACCACGGGCCCTCGTGGGCGATCTACGGCCAGGCGAAGGGCGAGACCGAGATGACCGACTACGACCGGGTGGCCGAGCCCGCCGAGGGCAAGCCGGGCAAGGCGCGGCCGACCCGCACCTACAAGCTCACCCCTGGCGTCGCCCATGTCTACAACGAGCGCGACCTGCACTCGCCGCGCCGCCGCGGGCCGACCCAGCTCATCCGCATCGAAGGCCTCAACATGGACCGCATCAAGCGGGCGCGCTTCGAGCCCGTCGCCTAGGTCGGCGCGAAGAACCTCAGAGCGCTGCCGCCGCGACGCCTACGGCGGCAACGAGGAGCCACAACGTCGCCACCGTCCATTCGAGCAGCCGTACGCTGACCGGCTTGCGGCGCGCGAAATGCCGGCGGCCGTCCTGCGGCAGCAGCGGAACGATCGTCGTGCTGACAGCGAAGCCCGTCTTGTCAGTCATGGTCCGGAGTCCGTCCAGTTGCAGCGAAGGAAAAAGGGAAACTGCTTGAGCCTCGACTACGTGAGCCCACTGTCGCAGGCGCGGCTGCAGCCGGTCAAGCCGCCTGCCTCGACGAGGTGACGCCTGACCCCGACAGAATGCGCTATCTCCTTGTTTCCCTGATGCGCGAAAAAACAACGCCACGCTGACCCTGATGCCATGAGCATGCGCATAGGGATTGACTTGGGCGGCACCAAGATCGAGGTCGTCGGGCTGGACGACGGCGGCAAGGAAGTCTTTCGCAAGCGCGTTCCCACGCCCAAGGGCGACTACGTCGGCACGCTTCAACAGATAAAGGCCTTAATAGAAGAGATAGGCGAAGGCACCGTCGGCATCGGCATTCCCGGCAGCCTCTCGCGCACCACTGGCCTGGTGAAGAACGCTAACTCGACGTGGCTGATCGGCAAGCCCCTGCAGCAAGATCTTGAACAAATAATTCAACGACCGATAAGGATCGAGAACGACGCCAACTGCTTCACCCTGTCCGAGGCCGTCGACGGCGCCGGAAAGGGCGCCGCGGTGGTGTTCGGCGTGATCCTGGGAACCGGGGTCGGCGGCGGCATCGCGGTGAACGGCAGGGTGCTCACCGGGGCCAACGCCATTGCCGGGGAGTGGGGCCACAACCCCCTGCCGCTGCCCACGCCCGAGGACCTGCCGCTGCCGCCCTGCTACTGCGGCCGTTCCGGCTGCATCGAGACCTACCTGTCAGGTCCGGGGCTCTCGCGCGACCATGAGGCGCTGGCGGGCCGGAAGGAAGCTCCCGAAAGGATTGCTTCTGCAGGAGGAATGAGCATCGACCGCTATGCCGAACGACTCGCCCGCGCGCTGGCCGGCGTGATCAACGTGCTCGACCCGGACATCATCGTGCTCGGCGGCGGAATGTCCAACGTCGGGCGGCTCTACACAGAGGTGCCGCGCCTGTGGACCCGGGGCATCTTCTCCGATCACGTGGCGACCCGCCTGGCGCGCAACGCCCACGGCGATTCCAGCGGGGTGCGCGGCGCGGCGTGGCTGTGGGACAAAGCCATGACGGTCAAGTGAACAATGCACCAGGGCGGCGTGATGTGCGACATTTGGCAACGCGCCGCAGCAACGCATAGCCTGCGGGTGACCGTACAAGAGGAGGAATGCCATGAACCGCCGCGCCCGCAGCGCCCTGACCACCGCGCTCTTCGCATTCGCCCTGTCCGCTTCCGCGCACGACGGGGCGAAGCTCGGCCAGGTGCACTTCAAGGTGGACTGCAACGAGGCCGCGCAGGCCGAGTTCAACCTCGCCATGGCCTACTACCACTCCTTCGCCTGGAGCCAGATGCAGGCGCCGCTCGAGCGGGTGCTCAAGGCCGATCCCTCCTGCGGCATGGCGCACTGGGCGCGGGTGCTCGCCTCGCTCAATAACCCGTTCGCCTGGCCGACCATCATCCCGGCGGCGGCCCTGGAAGAGGGGCCCAGGATCCTCGAGACCGCCGAGCGCGCCGGCCTGAAATCCAGGCGCGAGCGCGACTACGTCGCGGCGCTCGGCGCCTTCTTCGCCGACCAGGACAAGATGGACCACAAGGCGCGCGCCAAGGCGCTCGAAGGCCGGCTCGAGCAGCTCATGCGCGCCTACCCGCGCGATGAGGAAGCGGCGACGCTGTACGCGCTCGTGCTGTCGGCGAACTTCGACCCGGCCGACAAGAAGTACACCAACCAGCTCAAGGCCGCGAAGATCCTCGAGCCGATCTTCCTCAACCAGCCCGACCATCCGGGCGCCGCGCATTACCTCATCCACAGCTACGACTATCCGCCGATCGCGAAGAAGGGCATCGAGGCGGCGCGCCGCTACGGCAAGATCGCGGCGGACGCGCCGCACGCGCTGCACATGCCCTCGCACATCTTCACGCGCGTCGGCGCCTGGCGCGAGTCGATCGAATCCAACGCCGCGTCGGCGCGCAGCGGCGGGAACAAGGGCTACGAGAAGTGGCACGCGTACGACTACATGGTCTATGCGCACCTGCAGCTCCGCGAGCAGCAGGCCGCGCGCGAGGTGCTCGACGACGCGATGAAGAATGCGCAGCGCGCCGACCACCCGGCCGCCGCGTACGCGTACGCGGCGATGCCGGCGCGCATCGCTCTCGAGCGCGCGGCATGGAAGGAGGCGGCGTCGCTCGAGCTCGCCCCGGAGTTTCCCTGGAAGAAGTACACCTTCGCCGAAGCGGTGAACGCCTTCTCGCGCGGCGTCGGCGCCGCCATGAGCGGCGACGCCGCGCTCGCGCGCGCCCAGGTCGAGCGGCTCGACACTCTGCGCGAGGCGACCAAGCTGCCCTACTGGGCCGAGCAGATCGCCATCCAGGCAGAGGTGGTCAAGGGCCTGGCGCTGCTCGCCGAGGGCGACGACAAGCAGGCGCTCGCGACGCTGCGCGCGGCGGCCAAGCGCGAGGACGCCAGCGAGAAGCACGTCGTCACGCCCGGGCCGATCGTGCCGGCGCGCGAGGTGCTCGCCTACGTGCTGCTCGACAAGGGCGAGGCGAAGAGCGCGCTGCGCGAGTTCGAGGCGGTGCTCGCCAAGGAGCCGAACCGCCTGCGCGCCCTCGCCGGCGCCGTGCAGGCTGCCGAGCGCTCCAACAACCGCAAGAAGGCGAAGGAGTACGCCGCGAAGCTGCCCGTCTAAATGGGGACGTACCCCATTTACTTGGGGATCTCGCGCAGGACGATGCGGGCGTGGCGCTGGAAGGTCCAGTAGGCCCACGCCCAGTCGATCATCACCACCAGGCGGTTCCTGAAGTTGATGAGGAAGTAGATGTGCGCGAGGAGCCAGGCCAGCCACGCCGGGTAGCCCGACAGGTGCAGCCTGCCGAGCATCGCCACTGCGGCGTTGCGCCCGATGGTGGCAAGCTGCCCGTAGTCGCGGTAGCGGAACGCCAGAGAGCGCTGACCTGAGATTTTTTTCAGGATGTTCTTTGCGGCGTGCCTGCCCATCTGCTTCGCCGCAGGCGCGATGCCGGGCACGCCCTCGATGAGCGCCAGGTCGCCGACCACGAACACCTCGGGACGGCCGGGAAGCGAGAGGTCGGGCTCGACGCGCACGCGCCCGGCGCGGTCGAGCGGGACGCCGAGGGAAGCGCCCAGGGGCGAGCTCTTCACCCCGGCGGCCCAGAGCACGGTCCGCGCGGCGATCCTTTCCTCGCCCAGCGACACGCCCTCGGCATCGACCCCGGTGACTTTCTTCTGCAGGAACACCGCCACGCCCAGGCGCTCGAGCTGCCGGCGCGCCTTCTCCGACAGGTCGGGCGTATAGGGCGGCAGCACGCGCTCCCCGGCCTCGACCAGGATGACGCGCGCGTTGCGCGGGTCGAAGCGCCGGAACTCGCCGGGGAGGGTGCGCCGCGCGATCTCGGCGAGCGTGCCGGCGAGCTCCACGCCGGTGGCGCCGCCGCCGATGACGACGAAGGTGAGCCAGGCGGTGCGGCGCGCGGCGTCGGTCTCGCGCTCGGCATGCTCGAAGGCGAGCAGGATGCGCGCGCGGATGTCGAGCGCGTCCTCCAGCGTCTTCAGGCCCGGCGCGAAGCGCGCCCAGGCGTCGTTGCCGAAGTAGTTATTGACCGTCCCGGTGGCGACGACGAGGTAGTCGTAGCCGAGCCGTGCGCCGTCCTCCAGCCGGATGCTTTTTTCCCGGGGATCGATCTCCTCCACCTGTCCCAGCAACACCGTCGTGTTCTTCTGCTTCGCCAGGATGTGGCGGATCGGCCCGGCGATGGCCGGCGCCGCCAGCCCCGCGGTCGCGACCTGGTAGAGGAGCGGCGTGAACAGGTGGTGGTTGGTGCGGTCGATGACCGTGACTTCCGCGCGCGCGCCGCGCAGGCCCTGCGCCGCCCACAGCCCGCCGAAGCCGCAGCCGAGGATCACGATGCGGGGGTTCATCCTAATATGATGCCTTATGGACATCCGTCCGGGCCTGTCCGGGAGCGCCGAGCTCATCGTCGGCAACGAGCACACCGCGCCGAGCATCGGCAGCGGCAAGGTGCGCGTGCTCGCCACGCCGGTGATGATCAACCTGATCGAGGCCGCGGCGCTCGCCGCGGTCGAGCACCTCCTGCAGCCGGGCTACCAGAGCCTCGGCACCCACCTCGACGTGCACCACATCGCTGCCACTCCGGTCGGGATGAAGGTGCGGGCCACCGCCGAGGTCACCGCGGTGAATGGGCGCACGGTGACGTTCAAGGTATCTGCCCATGATGAAAAGGACCTCATCGGGCACGGCACGCACGAGCGCGTGGTCGTGAACGTCGCCAAGTTCGACGCCCGCGTGCAGCAGAAGCTCAGTAAGGCCTAGCGCCGAACAGCCAGGAGTGCAGGAAGAGGAAAGCGGCGTAGACGGCGATGCCGATACCCGGGCGCAGCCAGCCGATCTCGCGCCAGGCGATGCGGTTGCGCCCCTGCGCGACGGCGATGAAGGGAACGTTGGAGGTCAGCGCGGCGAAGCGCTGGAAATCAGGGTCTCGCCTTTTCCTCAGATCCATCAGGACCGTTCCGAGGGCGGCGAGGACGAAGAAGCCGCCGAAGAAGAGGATCGACTTCAGGTCGGCGCGCGCCAGGATGTGCGCCCCGGCCCAGAGCATGATGCCCCACATGAGCGGATGGCGCGTGATGCGGATCATGCCGCGCGCCGGATCCTCGCTCTTGAGCAGCTTCTCCGCGCCGACCAGGGTGGGATTACGCCAGTAGCCGCAAACGATGAGGATGAAGGATAGCGGCATCACGACGGCGGGCAGCAGCCGCAGCGGCGTCCACAGCAGCGCCTCGCGCGGGGCCTTGACGTAGGCCCAGATCATCCAGCCCAGCGTGAGGAAAGCGACCAGGGAGTACAGGCCGCGATAGGGCCATTCCCCGATGGCGTTCACCAGCGCCGGCCGCAGCGGCGTGCTGGTGGCGAAATGCGTGAGGAGGAAGGCGCCGGTGGCGAGAGCGAGAAGGGCGGTAGCGTCCATGCGCGGGATTCTCCCTGGGGCTCATTCTCCCAGTTCTGCCAGGAAGCGGCGCACCAGGTCCTCGATCGCCTCGCGCGGCCCGAAAAGGCGGCAGCCGGCGCGGTTGGCGGGGCTGCCGTCGGGAAGCGCGATGCGCGCGACGTGGCGGACCTCCATGTCGACCGTCACCGGCTCGCGCTGCGGGTGCCGGATGCGCGCCCCGGAGAGGCGCTGGCCCGGGTCGAGCCGCACCGCGGCGTCGTAGACCAGGGTGCCGATGCCGCCCAGGCTGAGGTCGACCACCGTCGCCTCGAAGCTGACCGGGCCGAGGTGGATCTCGCAGACGACCGGCAGCTGCGGCCGCGCGCGCGGATGCCCGCGCCGCTCGCTCATATCCGCAGCGCGAACCAGGCGCCGGCCACCGCCAGCGAGGCGAGCGTGACCGGCACGCCGGTGAGCGCGTGGCGGCGCCAGTCGATCTCGACGCCGCGCCGGCGCGCCGCATCGACGACGATGATGTTGGCGATCGAGCCGACGATGAGGAGGTTGCCGGCGAGGGTGCTCACCAGCGCGAGCATCGGGCCCGAGAAAGGCTCGGTGGCGGCGGGAAGCAGCAGCATCACCGCGGGCACGTTGGAGACGACGTTGGAAAGCACGAAGGTGGCGGCGAAGAGCGGCACCGGCACGGCGAGCGGCGCGCCGGCGTCGGCAAGCGCGGCGAGCGCGACGGCCGCGAGGCCGGTGCGCTCGAAGGCGTGGTTGACGACGAAAAGGCCGATGAACAGCACCAGCAGCTCCCAGTCGACCAGCCCGAGCATCTTGTTGGAGTGCAGCCGCCGGCTCATCAGCAGCAGCCCCGCCCCGGCGAGCGCGGCCACCTCGCGCGGCCACGAGGTGAACAGGAACACGATCACCAGCGCGGCGGCGACGGCGAGGCCTTTTGCCGTCTGCCAGGGATCGAAGGTGGCATAGGCGTCCTCTCGCCTCTCCGGAAGGGGAGTCTTCATGTTCGGCACCTGTTGCAGGCGCCAGGCGATGATCGCCCATGCGAGGGCGAGGCTGACGAGCACCGGCACCAGGGCCTCGAGCGCATACGCGGCGAAAGGCAGGTCGAGCACCTGGCCGATGAGCATGTTCTGCGGGTTGCCGATCAGCGTCGCCGCCGAGCCGATGTTCGCCGCGCAGGCGAGCCCGAGCAGGTAGGGCACCGGGTCGATGCCGCGGCGCAGGCAGGCATCGGCGAGCACCGGCGCGACGGCGAGGCAGACCACGTCGTTGCTGAACACCGCGGAGAGCGCCGCGACCGCGACCATCGCCGCCGCGAGGAGCGCCGCCGGGCCGACCGGCAACGCGGCGATGCGCAGCGTCACCCAGGTGTAGAAGCCGCCCAGGCGCATCTGCGCCGAGAGCACCATGAAGGAGAAGAGCAGCAGCAGCGTCGGCAGGTGGATCGACTGCGCCGCCTCCTCGGGCGTCAGGGCGCCGAACGCCACCAGCGCGATCGCCCCGAGCAGCGCGACGCCCGTGCGGTCGAGCTGCAGGAACGGCAGCCCGCCGAGGATCATGCCGACGTAGACGATCGCGAAGACGACCGCGACGAGCGTCACATTGTTCTTGTGGTGGTCAGGGGGTCAACGCTTTGGTCACGATCTCCGCGACGTCCTTCGACAAGCCGTCCGTGTCCCGGATGCGCTCGAGCGCGGCCTTCGCCTTCTGCTGCCGCGCCGGATCGAAGCGCTTCCAGCGGTCGAAGCCGCGCGCCATGCGCGCGGCCACCTGCGGATTGAGGCGGTTCAGCGCCAGCACCTGGTCGGCGAGGAAGGTATAGCCTTCGCCGCTCGCCGCGTGGAAGCGGACATGGTTTGCCGCGAAGGTGCGGATGAGCGCGTAGACCTTGTTCGGCACCTTGATGTCGAACGCCGGATGCCTCAGCAGTTGCCTTACGTTATCCAACGTCGTGGAAAGCCGTGAACCCGCTTGCACCGCGAGCCACTTGTCGACCACCAGCGGCTCGTCCTTCCAGCGCGCGTAGAAGTCCTCGAGCGCGGGGAGGCGCTCCGGGCAGTCCAGGTTGGCGAGCGCGGTCAGCGCCGCCATCGCGTCGGTCATGTTGTCGGCCCTGCGGAACTGCTCGTCGCAGAGCGCGCGCATGCCGACCTCGGAGAGATAGCCGAGGCACAGGTTCTTCAGCGCGCGCCGGCCGGCCGATGCCGCGTCCGGCGAATACGGGCCGCCGCGATGCAGCCCCTGGTATCTCGAGGCGAATTCCCCGGCCAGCGCCTTGGCCAGCGCCCTGCGCAGGGCGTTGCGCGCCTGGTGCAGCGCATCGGGATCGACGACCTTCATCTGCTCGGCGAGGAAGGTCTCCGAGGGCAGCGCCAGCGCCTCCGCGGCAAAGGCCGGGTCGGGGTCGGCGAGCACGTTCTTCGCCGCCTGCAGGAAGGCGGGGGAGGGGACGCCCTTCCCCTCCAGGATGATGGCGCCGGCAAGGCGCTGCGCTGCCTCCCAGCGGTTGAAGGCGTCGTCGTCGTGCGCCATCAGGTGCAGCAGCTCGTCGTCGGTATACGGGTAGTTCAGGATGACCGGTGCGGAGAAACGCCGCAGGAGGGAAGGAACGGGCCTGGAAGAAAGATTCCTGAATTCGAATCTCTCTTCGGCTTTCTTCAGGGAAAGCACTTCCTCCTTGCCACCGATCTTCAGGGCGAACGGGATGTGGAACGGCGGGTTCATCGACTGCTTGACCGTCAGGGTGAACGTGTCTTTCTCGAAGCTGCCACTGCAATCCAGTACCGGGGTGCCGGCCACGTCGTACCAGCGCCTGAACTGCGATAGATCGATGCGCGACGAGGCGTCGGTCCCGCTTGCATCCTCCATCGCCTGCACGAAGTCGTCGCAGGTGACCGCCTGGCCGTCGTGGCGCTGGAAATACAGGCGCATGCCGGCCTGGAACTTCTCCTCGCCGAGCAGCGTGTGCTGCATGCGCACCACCTCCGCGCCCTTCTCGTACACCGTCATGGTGTAGAAGTTGCGGATCTCCATGTAGGACTGTGGCCGCACGGGATGCTTCATCGGCCCCGCGTCCTCGGGGAACTGCCCGGCGCGCAGCCCGCGCACTTCCTGGATGCGCGTCACCGCGCGCGAGTAGGTGTCGGCGCCGTACTCCTGGTCGCGGAACACCGTCAGGCCCTCCTTGAGCGAGAGCTGGAACCAGTCGCGGCAGGTGACGCGGTTGCCGGTCCAGTTGTGGAAGTACTCGTGCGCGACCACGCGGTCGATGTTGAGGTAGTCGACGTCGGTCGCGGTGTCGGCGCGCGCCAGAACGTACTTGGTATTGAAGATGTTGAGGCCCTTGTTCTCCATCGCGCCGGAGTTGAAGTCGCCCACCGCGACGATCTTGTACTGGTCGAGGTCGAGCGAGAGGCCGAAGCGCTCCTCGTCCCACTTCATCGCCCGCTTCAGGCAGTCCATCGCCCAGCCCGCCTGGTCGAGCTTGCCGGGCTCGACATACACGAAGAGGTCCTTGTTCTTGTATTTGTCTTTCAAGACCTCGAGGTTCGCCGCCACCAGCGCGAAGAGGTACGACGGCTTGGGAAAGGGATCGACGAAGCGGGCCCAGTGACGCCCTTCTGCTTCCTCTCCTTTCGCAACCTCGTTCCCGTTGGAAAGCAGCACCGGGTACCTGGCCTTGTCGGCGTGGATGGTCGTGGTGTAGCGCGCCATCACGTCGGGGCGGTCGATGAACCAGGTGATGCGGCGGAAGCCCTCGGCCTCGCATTGCGTGACGAAGCCGTTCTTCGTCGCGTACAGGCCCTCGAGCTTGGTGTTCTTCTGCGGCACGATGCGCGTCAGCGTCTCCAGGGTGAACGCATCGGGGACGTTCTCGATCGTGAGCTTGTCGGCCGTGACGCTGTAAGCGGGCTTTTCACTCCCGACCTTCACCTGCAGCAGCTCCAGTTCATCCCCGTCAAGCACGAGCGGGCCGGAGCCGGCATTGCGCCGTACCTCGAGCTTCGCGCGCACGAGCGTGTGATCGTCGCAAATGTCGACGTCGAGCTCGACGGTTTCCACCCGGAAAGCGGGCGGCGCGTAATCCTTTAGCTGGATTGACTTCGGCTGGGGTTCTCTCATCCCGGTAGTTTAATGGTGCACCGGTTGCCGCGGATGCCCAGCGCCGGTGCATGGAAGTCGATTTACCGGCGAAAAACCGGTGGTACGCGATTTGCAATCCGTAGCGGCGAGATGACGCCCCGGGAGATCGAGCTGGTCCAGTCGACGTGGAGGAGCATGCTGCCCATCCGCGACACCTTCGCGGAGCTCTTCTACGGCAAGCTCTTCAGCCTCGACCCGCGCCTGCAGCGGCTCTTCACCGGCGACATGCGCGAGCAGGGGAGGAACCTCGCGGCGATGATCTCGATCGTGGTGCGCAGCCTCGAGCAGCCCGAGAACGTCGCCGTGGCGCTGCACGGCCTCGGGCGCCGTCACAGCGCGTACGGCGTGAGCGCACACGACTACGACACGGTCTCGGTGGCGCTCCTCTGGACGCTCTCGCACGCCCTCGGCGACGAATTCACCGGCGAGGCGGAGGGCGCGTGGCGCGAGACCTACCGCCGCATCGCCGAGGCGATGCAGTCCTAGTCGCGCCGCAGTCAGCCCCGGGTCAGCTCGGTTTGCGGCCGAACAGGGCGCCGACGAAGCGCTGGGTGAGGGACGGCTTCTGTTCCGGCGTGTCGCCTTCCTCGGCCATGCGTGCCCGCGCCTCGCGGATCTGCGCCTCGCGCTCGGCGGAATGCGCCGCCGGGGCGTGCTCGGGCAGGCGGTGGGGGTGGCCGTTGTGCCGTGCCGGGCGGCGGTTCTGCTGCGGCTGCGGCCTTTGCTGCTGCCGCGGCTGCTGCCTTTGCTGGCCCTGCCGCTGCGGCTCCCTCTGCTGGCCCTGTCGCCGCGGCTGGCCGCGCCTCTGCTGCTGAGGCTGGCGGCGCGGCTCGCTTTTCTCGGCGGGACGGCTGGACGCGGTTCCCGGCTCGAAGCCGGCAATCACGCGGCTCTCGACCTGGCGGTTCATGAGCCTCTCGATCGCCGCGAGCAGCGGCCGGTCTTCGTGACTCACCAGTGAAACGGCTTCGCCTTCGGCGCCGGCCCGGCCGGTGCGGCCGATGCGGTGCACGTAGTCCTCGGCGACGTGCGGCATGTCGTAGTTGACGACATGCGGCAGCGCCTCGATGTCGAGGCCGCGCGCGGCGATGTCGGTGGCGACCAGCACGCGCATCTCGCCGGCCTTGAACTGCTCCAGCGCGCGCGTGCGCGCGTTCTGGCTCTTGTTGCCGTGGATGGCGTCGGCCTGCACGCCTTCGCGCGAGAGCTGCTGCGCGAGCCGGTTGGCGCCGTGCTTGGTCTTCACGAACACCAGCACCTGGCGCCAGTCGTTCGTCTTTACGAGGTGCGCGAGCAGCTCGCGCTTGCGGCCGGCGTCGACCGGATGCGCGACCTGCGCGACGAGCTCGGCGGGCGTGTTGCGCCGCGCCACCTCGACGGTGACGGGGTCTTTCATGAACGAGCCCGCCAGCTTGCGGATCTCGTCGGGGAAGGTGGCCGAAAAGAGCAGGTTCTGGCGCTTCGCCGGCAGCAGCGCGAGGATGCGGCGGATGTCGTGGATGAAGCCCATGTCGAGCATGCGGTCGGCCTCGTCGAGGACGAGGATCTCGACCTGGCGCAGGTCGACCGTCTTCTGCTGCACGTGGTCGAGGAGGCGCCCGGGCGTGGCGACGAGGATGTCGACGCCGCGGCGCAGCGCGTCGATCTGCGGCTGCATGCCCACACCGCCGTACACGAGAGAGGTTTTTAGGGAAACAAACTTCCCATAAGTACGGATGTCCTGCTCCACCTGCGCCGCGAGCTCGCGCGTCGGCGTGATGATCAGCACCCGCACGGGATGCCGGGCCGGCGAGTGGCTCGCATTCGCGTTCAGGGACAGTCGCTGAAGAATGGGAAGGGCAAAGCCGGCCGTCTTGCCGGTGCCGGTCTGGGCGGCGCCCAGAAGGTCGCGGCCCGCGAGCACGACGGGGATGGCTTGCGCCTGGATGGGGGTGGGATCGGTGTAGCCCTGCTCGCGCACAGCGCGCTGCAGCTCGGCCGAAAGGCCGAGTGTTGCGAACGTCGTAGTAATGACTTTCTCCTGAATCGGCCTGGAGAAGGGGAGACCTTCGACCGGTTCAGGCAGATTGCTTTTTAGGCTTGTTATTCGCAGTCCAGGATGGACTGGGTAACGACTGAGACGCTAACCGGATGTACGCGCAACAGAAACCTGACGCGCATTATACACGCCGCAGCCCCTCCACGGAGCGCAACAGCCGCACCAGGGCCCGGGCGCCCTCCGGCGTGGTGTCCCAGGTCTTGAGCGCCGCGCGGATGACGGCCTGCTGTGCCTTGGTGTTGAGGGTTCTCTTCTTAACTTCCGGCTTGTAGTCGAGCAGCCTGCGCACGTTCGGCGACACCCGGCGGAACTGGCCCCGTAGCAGCCGCGACACCTGGCTCTGGTGGATGCCGGTGCGCGCGGCGATGTCCACGGTAGAGGCGCGCCGGCCGAGCGCCGCCAGGGAGCGCTTCGCCCGGGCGAGCTCGCCGGCCTGCCCTTTGACATCGTCCTGCATTTTGCATATTGTCCTGCATATGCAAAAAGAACTCAACAACAACAAAAGGGTGCGCTGATGGGCGTGCGCGAGGGCGGGGCGGCGGCCGAAACCCAGGACGGCGCCGGGCGGCAGACTGCGGTGCTGTTCGCCGGCCTGGCCGGGCCGGCCGACGCGGCGTTCGCGGACAAGGAGAAGCGCCTGCTCATCGACACGCTCGGGCAGGCGGTCGACCTCTCCGGCGGGCGCATCGTCATCCGCCGCGAGGGCGAGCTGATGGCGCTGTTCGCCACCCCCGACGCCGCCGCCACCGCGGCGATGCGCATGCACGCCTATGCCGAGACGCTGCAGAAGCAGGGCGGCTTCGGCGTGCGCATCGGCTTCCACAGCGGGCCGGTGAAGCAGCGCGGCGACGACATCTTCGGCGACACGGTGAACCTGGCGCTGCAGCTCGTCGACAAGGCGAAGACCGGGCAGATCGTCACTTCGGAGAGCACCGCCGCCAGCCTGAGCCCGGCGGTGCAGGAGCGGCTGCGGCCGCTGGGGCATATCGAGCCGAAAGGCAAGGCGGAGAAGGTGCTGCTGGGCGAGCTCGTCTGGCGCAGGGCGCCGGACGATCCGTCGCCGGCCATCATCTCGGCGCCGCCGGTGCCGCGCGGCGCGCTGCGCCTGCAATACCGCGGCACGGTCTTCGTGCGGCGCCGCGAGGGCGACGTCGTCATCGTCGGCCGCGAGGACGGCTGCGACATCGTCATCGCCGGCCAGGCGGCCTCGCGCCGGCATTGCACCATCGAGCGGCGCAACGCGCGGTTCTTCCTCACCGACCACAGCACCAACGGCACCTTCGTCGCGCCGGAGAAGCAGCCGGAAGCCGCGGTGCGCACCGCCACCGTTCCTATCGGCGGCCGCGGCGGCATCGGCATCGGCCAGTCCTGCCTGGTGGCCTCGGACATCGTCGCGTACGCATGCGAGTGAACCGGATGCAGGGCCGGATGCTCGAGGTGCCTATCGTGATCACGCTCGGGCTCGCCGGGATCGCCTGGCTGACGACCGTCTCGCCGCGGCTCGGCCTGGCGATGGCAGGCGTAGTCGCCGCCGTAGTCGTCGGGCTCTTCGTGCGCACCTGGCTCCGCAAGCGGGCCTTGCGCGGGCAATCGCGGCGGCGCCTCGACCAGGCGACCGCCGAGCACGGCATGGCGCTCTGGGTCCGCCAGGAGGGCAGGATCGATATCGACGGCGGCATGCTCGGCCTCGACCGGTCCATGCGCAAGCTCGCCTTCGCGACGCCCGGCGCCGCCCGGGTGGCGCGCTTCGACGCGGTGCGCTCGGTGAGCGTCGGCACTGCGACGGCCCTGGGCCAGAGCACGCCGAGCTGGTATTCGATCGATCTCGCCGTCGAGGGGCAGCAGGAAAGGCTCTCGGTCGCGACGACCCGGCGCCGCCAGGCGAGAAAATGGCTCGATCAGCTCGGCGAGGCGCTGGGCGAGGACCGGGTCAGGGACGCGCGCGCGACGCTGGGCTGAGCCGCATCATGCTGAGCTCGTTCCCCGCCAGGGCGCCGAGCACCACCAGCCCGCCCAGCAGCGTGCTTTCCGCGGGCACCTCGCCGGCGCCGAGCCAGGCCCACAGCGGCCCCAGCACCACCTCCAGCAGCCCGAGCAGCGCGATCTCCGGCGCGAGCAGCGTGCGGCTCGCGATCACGAGCAGCATGCACGGCAGCCCAAGCTGGAAGAAACCGAGGAAGGCGAGCAGGGCGATGTCCCGCCCGGAGGCCTGAAAAGGCAGCGCCAGCGGCAGCGCGATCAGGCAGGAGAGCGCGCCCCCGAGCATCACCGCCGGAACGAGGTCGAAACTGCGGTCTCGCCTCGCGGCTGCGGCGCGCAGCGTGACGACGTTGATGGCCGCGGCGACGGGAATGACGAGCGCCACCAGCATTCCCAGGAGATGATGAGAAGAGAAGTTGCTGTGGAACATCCAGAAGATGCCCGCCGCCGCAGCGATCGCCGCGATCCAGGTGCGCAGCGGCAGCGGGTCCTTCAGGAACAGCCAGGCGAGCAGCGCCGTGAGCAGCGGGCTCACGCTCATCATCACCAGGGTGTTGGCGGTCGTGGTGAGCGACAGGGCGAAAAGGAAGGCGGTGAACATGATGGCCCACATCGCCCCGGAGACCAGCCCGGGCCAGCCTACGCCGCTCATGATCTTCAATGCATTGCGCCTGTGCAGCGCGAGCAGGGTGACAAGAACAAAGCAGAACGCGAACAGGCTCCTCCAGAAGACCTGCTCCGTGGGCTGGGCCCGCTCGATATGGCGCGTGACGACGCCGGCGGTGCTCCACAGCACCGGCGCGACCACCATGAGCGCTATTGCCGCCGGGCGAGAAATTCGGAGAGCGCCTTGCAGGTGTGGGAGCGGCCGCGCGCGGTCTTCTCGGGCGGGCCCTGGAACACGACGCGGCCGCCGGCCGAGCCGCCCTCGGGGCCGAGGTCGATGATCCAGTCGGCCTCGGCCACCACGTCGAGGTTGTGCTCGATCACCACCACGGTGTTGCCGGCGTCGACCAGGCGGTGCAGGACGCGGATCAGCTTCTCCACGTCGGCCATGTGCAGGCCGACGGTAGGCTCGTCGAGCACGTACAGGGTTTCAACAGCATTTGATTTTGAAAGTTCATAAACGAGCTTGATCCGCTGCGCTTCTCCGCCGGAGAGGGTCGGGCTCTGCTGGCCGAGCGTGAGGTAGCCCAGCCCCACGTCCTGCAGGAGCTGCAGGCAGCGGTGGATCGAGGAATGCGCGCCGAAGAACTCGACCGCCTCGTCGACGCTGAGCGCGAGCACCTCGCCGACGCTCTTGCCGCGCAGCCTGACGGTCAGCGTGTCGGGGTTGAAGCGCGCGCCGCCGCAGGCCTCGCACGCCACCTTCACGTCGGGGAGGAAGGACATCTCGATCTTCTTGATGCCCTGGCCCTCGCATTCCTCGCAGCGCCCGCCCTTGGTGTTGAACGAGAAGCGGCTCGCGCCCCAGCCGCGCATGCGCGCCTCGGCGGTGTCGGCGAAGAGCCTGCGGATCTGGTCCCAGAAGCCGACGTAGGTGGCCGGGCAGGAGCGCGGCGTCTTGCCGATCGGCGTCTGGTCGACTTCGAGCACGCGCTCGACGCGGCCCTTGACCGCCTTGCAGCCGATGGGCTCGCCCGCCTTGAGGCTCTCATAGAGGACGTCGCGGGCGAGCGTGGACTTGCCCGATCCCGACACGCCGGTCACCGCCACGAGGCGCCCGAGCGGGATGCGCACCGTCTGGTTCTTCAAATTATGAAGATGTACCCGCTTGAGGGCGATTCGTTTGGTTCGAAGACCTATTTTCCTGCGTGGCTGCAGCGGATGCTTGAGCGGCTCCCTCAGGAAGCGCCCGGTGAGCGAGTCGGGGTTGCGCATCAGCTCCTCCGCATCGCCCTCGGCGATGACACGGCCGCCGAGCTTGCCGGCGCCGGGGCCGAGGTCGATCACGTGCTGCGCGCGGCGGATGGTGTCCTCGTCGTGCTCGACCACGACCAGCGAGTTGCCCTTGCGCTCGAGCTTCTCCAGGACGTCGAGCAGGATCTGGTTGTCGCGGTGGTGCAGGCCGATGGTCGGCTCGTCGAGGATGTAGCAGACGCCGCGCAGGTTCGAGCCGAGCTGCGCCGCGAGCCGGATGCGCTGCGCCTCGCCGCCCGAGAGGGTCGGCGCCGAGCGGTCGAGCGTCAGGTAGCCCAGGCCCACCTCTTCGAGGAAGCCGAGCCGCGAGCGCAGTTCCGGCACCAGGTCCCGCGCGATCTCGGCTTCGCGCCCGTGCAGCTCTGCCTTGTCAAAGAGATTCCTCAACTGGGAAATCGGAAAAGCGGCGAAATCCGCAATGCTCTTGCGTCTCCAGCGCACGGCGAGCGCTTCCTTGTTCAGGCGCTGGCCTTCGCATGCGGGGCAGGGCTGGTCGACCTCCAGCCAGTCGATCCAGGAGTCGAGGACGTGGTCCTCGGCGCCGGTGCGGGCGCGCTCGTCGGTCCATTCCACCTCGTCGATGGCGAGGCCGGTGCCGTAGCACGCCGCGCACCAGCCGTGCTTCGAGTTGTACGAGAACAGGCGCGGGTCGAGCTCGGGGAAGCTGCGGCCGCACGAGCGGCAGGCGCGCTTGGTAGAGAAGACCTGGATCGTATTCCCCCTCATCTTCCCGACCTGGATATGCACCACGCCCTTGCCGAACTCGAGCGCCGTGCGCAGGGTTTTTCTTAGAGAAGATTCTGTTTTAGGAGAAACAGAGACGTATCCTACCGGCAGCTCGATGGTGTGCTCCTTGAAGCGGTCGATGCGCGGGAAGGGCCGCACCGGCAGCAGCTCGCCGTCGACGCGCAGCTGCGAGTAGCCCTTCGAGGCCGCCCACTTGGCGAGATCCGTATAGACGCCTTTGCGATTGAGCACGAGCGGCGCGAGCATCACCACCGTCTGGTCGCGGTACTCGCGCGACAGGCGCGCGACGATGGCATCCTCGCTCTGCGGCTCGATCGGCACGTCGCAGTCGGGGCAGAACTGCGTGCCGAGCTTCACGAACAGCAGCCGCAGGAAATGGTGCACCTCGGTGAGGGTGCCGACGGTGGACTTGCGCCCGCCGCGGCTGGTGCGCTGCTCGATCGCCACCGTGGGCGGGATGCCGAAGATCGCATCCACGTCGGGCCGCGCCGCGGCCTGGACGAATTGCCTGGCGTAGGCATTCAGCGATTCGAGATACCGGCGCTGGCCTTCGGCGAAGAGGATGTCGAAGGCGAGGGTGGACTTTCCCGAGCCCGAGACGCCGGTCACCACCGTGAAGCGCCCGCGCGGGATCTCCACGTCGATGTTCTTCAGGTTGTGCTCGCGGGCGTTGTGGATGCGGATGGCGCTCTTGAGGTAGCGGCCCGCGGGTTCTTCACTAGTGAGTCTTTTGGTGAAGGCGGTTTCGTACTCGCGCAGCGCCCGTCCCGTATGCGAGGTGGGATGCTCCATCACCTGCTGCGGCGTGCCTTCGCACACCAGCTCGCCGCCGGCGTCGCCGCCCTCGGGGCCGAGGTCGAGCACCCAGTCGCAGGCGCGGATCACGTCGAGGTTGTGCTCGATCACCACCAGCGAATGGCCGGCGGCAAGGAGCTGGCGGAAGGCGCCGAGCAGCTTGCCGACGTCCGCGAAGTGCAGCCCCGTCGTGGGCTCGTCGAACAGGAAGAGGATCGGCTCGGACCCCGCCCTGGCTTCGGCCAGGTAGCCGGCGAGCTTCAGGCGCTGCGCCTCGCCGCCGGAAAGCGTCGGCACCGGCTGGCCGAGCCTGAGGTACTCCAGGCCGACGTCGACGAGCGGCTTCAGACGGCGGCGTACTTCCTCGTGCTGCGAGAAGAACAGCGCGGCCTCGGCGATGGTCATGTCGAGGACGTCGGCGACGGATTGTTCCCTGACCTTGACCTCGAGAATTTCCCCGCGGAACCGCTTGCCGTCGCACTCCGGGCAGCGCAGGTAGACGTCGGAGAGGAACTGCATCTCCACGTGCTCGAAGCCGTTGCCGCCGCAGCCCGGGCAGCGCCCGTTGCCGGAGTTGAAGCTGAATGTGCCGGCGGTGTAGCCGCGCTCCCGGGCAGCCGGGGTCTTGCTGAATAAGCTTCTGATCTCGTCGAAGGCACCCACATAGCTCGCCGGGTTGGAGCGCGTGGTGCGGCCGATCGGCTTCTGGTCGACCATCACCACCGCGCTCACCTGGTCCGCGCCGCGCAGCTCGCGGTGCGCGCCGGGCGCCTCGGTGGGCTTGCCCTTGCTCTTGAGCAGCGCCGCGTAAAGCACGTCCTGCACCAGCGTCGACTTGCCGGAGCCCGACACCCCGGTGACGCACACGAGGCGCTCGAGCGGGATCCTCACGTCGAGGCTCTTCAGGTTGTTGTGCGACGCGCCCTTCAGTTCGAGGAATCTCTTCGGCAGGTCAGGCTGTCGCGCTTCTTCGGCCCTCTTTCGGCCCGATAGATACTCCCCGGTCAGCGTCCCCTCGGCCTTCAGCTTCTCCGGCGCGCCGAAAAAGACGATCTCGCCGCCGCGCTCGCCCGGGCCGGGCCCCATGTCGAGGATGCGGTCGGCGGAGAACATGATCTGCGGGTCGTGCTCGACCACCACCAGCGTGTTGCCGGCGTCGCGCAGGCGCTTCATCACGCCGATGACGCGCCCCATGTCGCGCGGGTGCAGGCCGATCGAGGGCTCGTCGAGGACGAACAGCGTGTTGACGAGCGAGGTGCCGAGGGCGGTGGTGAGGTTGATGCGCTGCACCTCGCCGCCCGAGAGCGTGCGCGACTGGCGGTCGAGCGTCAGGTAGCCCAGGCCGACATCGCACAGGTACGCGAGGCGGGTGCGGATTTCGCTGAGGACCAGCTGCACGGCGTCATCGTCCGCTTCCAGCTTCCTGAAGAACCCGTTCGTGCGCTCGATCGGCTCGAGCACGAGCTCGTGGATCGACTTGCCGTCGAGCTTCCACAGCAGCGCCTCGGGCTTCAGGCGCGTGCCCTTGCACGAGGTGCACTCCGTGTAGGCGCGGTATTTCGAGAGCAGCACCCGGATGTGCATCTTGTAGGCCTTGCTCTCCAGCCACTTGAAGAAGCGCCGCACGCCGTACCAGGTGCCCGGCCAGGACTTCTTCCAGCTCTGCCAGACGTCCTCGCCTTCCAGGACCCAATAACGTTGCACAGCATTCAACTGCTTGAAAGGCACATCCAGCGGGATCCCCCGCTTCTTGGCGTACTTCACCAGGTCGTCCTGGCACTCCTTGAAGCTCGCGGTTTGCCAGGGCCGCACCGCGCCTTCCCGCAAGGAAAGGCTTTCATTAGGTACGACCAATCCGAAATCGACGCCGATGACGCGCCCGAAGCCGCGGCAGGTGTCGCAGGCGCCGAGCGGCGAGTTGAACGAGAACATCGCCGGCGTCGGCTCGGAATAGTGGATGTCGCAGTCGGGGCAATGCAGGTCCGCCGAAAAGCGCAGAACAGGGACAGACCCGGGTCCGTCCCGGGTCTGTCCCTCCGGGTAGATGTTGACCCTCCCCTGCCCGAAGCGCAGGGCGGACTCCAGCGCCTCGGTGACGCGCGCGCGCTCGGCGGGCATGCGGATGCGGTCCTGGACGACCTCGAGCAGCGTCTTCGAGCGCGAATGCAGGCGCGTGTAGCCCTGCCGCTGCAGGAGCTCCTCGACCTCCTTCTCGCTGAAGTTCTTCGGGATGGGGACGGGGAAGGTGATGATCAGCCTTTCCTCACCCTTGTCTTTGAGTACTTCAAAAATGCTGTGCGGCGTGTCCCTGACCACCGGCTTGCCGCAGCCGCGGCAGAAGAGCTTCGCGCCGCGGGCGAAGATGAGCTTGAGGTGGTCGTTCAGCTCGGTCATCGTGCCGACCGTGGAGCGCGAGGTGCGCACCGGGTTGGTCTGGTCGATGGCGATGGCGGGCGGGATACCCTCGACGGCGTCGACCTGCGGCTTGTCCATGCGCTCGAGGAACTGGCGCGCGTAGGGGCTGAAGGTCTCGACGTAGCGGCGCTGGCCCTCGGCGTAGAGGGTGTCGAAGACGAGCGAGGACTTGCCCGAGCCGGAAACGCCGGTGACCACGACCAGCTCGCCGGTCGGGATCGCCAGGCTCAGGTTTTTTAGGTTGTTCTGGCGGGCGCCACGGATGACAATGGCATCGCCGGGGAGTTGCTCATGCTTCACTGCACAAGATTTTATCTGTTCATCGGGCTGTTGGGACTCGCTGCGTCGTCTTTCGCGCAGAGTCCCGTCGTGCTCGTGCCGCTCGAGGGCGCCATCGGCCCGGCGAGCGCGGACTTTGTCGGCCGCGCGCTGAAGCGCGCGGCGGCGGACAAGGCGCCGCTGCTCGTCATCCGCATCGACACGCCCGGCGGCCTCGACACCTCGATGCGCCAGATCATCAAGGACATCCTCGCGTCGCCCGTGCCCGTCGCCGCCTACGTCGCCCCCGGCGGCTCGCGCGCCGCGAGCGCCGGCACCTTCATCCTCTATGCCAGCCACTACGCGGCGATGGCGCCGGGGACCAACCTCGGTGCGGCATCGCCCGTGGCGATAGGAGGCTCGCCGCAAAAAGACGACAAGAAAGGGGGTTCCGGCGGCGACACCATGATGAAGAAGGTGACCAACGACGCGGTCGCCTACATCCGCGGGCTCGCCGAGATGCGCGGGCGCAACGCCGACTGGGCGGAAAAGGCGGTGCGCGAGGCGGTGAGCCTCTCGGCCGACCAGGCGCTCAAGCTCAAGGTGATCGACGTGGTGGCCAAGGATGTTCCTGACCTGCTGCGGCAGCTGGAGAAAAGAAAGGGTTTGAAAACCGCGGGCGCGACGGTGACCGAGGTCGAGGTCGACTGGCGCACGCGCATCCTCGGCGTCATCACCAACCCGAGCATCGCCTACATCCTGATCCTCGTGGGCATCTACGCGCTCATCTTCGAGTTCATGAATCCCGGCCTCATCCTGCCGGGCGTGGTGGGCGCGATCTGCGTGCTGCTCGCGCTCTACGCCTTCCACCTGCTGCCGGTGAACTACGCCGGGCTGGCGCTGATCGCGCTCGGCGTCGCCTTCATGGTGGCGGAGGCCTTCCTGCCTTCCTTCGGCGCGCTCGGCGCCGGCGGCCTCATCGCCTTCGTCATCGGCTCGATCATCCTCATGGAGGACACCGAGCTGCCGGCCTTCGAGATTCCCTACACGCTGATCGGCGGCATCGCCGCGGCGAGCGCCGCCTTCGTCTTCTTCGTCGTCGGCATGGCGGCGCGCAACCGCAGGCGCCCGGTGGTAAGCGGCCGCGAGTACCTGATCGGCGCTTCCGGCGTGGCGCTCGAGGACTTCGAGCGCGAGGGCTGGGCGCGCGTGCAGGGCGAGACCTGGCGCGTGCGCAGCCCCGGCCCGGTGCGACAGGGCCAGGCGCTGCGCGTCACCGCAATGCAGGGCCTTACCCTTACCGTGGAGGTCGACCGATGATGAACTTCGTCCTGGGCGCGATCGTGATCGTCGTGATCCTGATCGCGCTCTCCATCAAGATCCTGCGCGAGTACGAGCGCGCGGTGGTGTTCTTCCTCGGGCGCTTCCAGCGCGTCTTCGGCCCCGGCCTGATCGTCATCATCCCGGGCGTGCAGCAGTTCGTGCGCGTCGACCTGCGCATCCGCGTCTTCGACGTGCCGCCGCAGGACGTGATCACGCGCGACAACGTGTCGGTGAAGGTGAACGCGGTGGTGTACTTCCGCGTCGTCGATCCGCAGCTCGCCATCATCCAGGTGGCGAACTTCAACGAGGCGACCAGCCAGCTTTCGCAGACCACCTTGCGCGCGATCCTCGGCAAGCACGAGCTCGACCAGCTGCTGTCGGAGCGCGAGACGCTGAACCGGGACATCCAGGCGGTGCTCGACGCGCAGACCGACGCCTGGGGCATCAAGGTGTCGAACGTCGAGATCAAGCACGTGGATCTCAACGAGACCATGGTGCGCGCCATCGCGCGCCAGGCGGAAGCCGAGCGCGAGCGCCGAGCCAAGGTGATCCACGCCCAAGGCGAGCTGGAAGCCTCCGAGAAGCTGCTGGAGGCGGCGCAGATGCTCTCGCAGAAGGCCGAGGCGATGCAGCTTCGCTACCTGCAGACGCTCACGCAGATCGCGGGGGAGAAGAGCTCGACCATCGTCTTCCCGGTGCCGGTGGACGTCATCGGCCCGATCCTCGAGGCCGCGGGACGAATCAAGTCGGGCAGTTGACCAGCAGGTTGCGCATCAGGGCGCCGCAGTGGGCGCAGTGGACGGCGCCGGACTGCCCGAGGCGGAACTCGTCGGCGTCGCAGCGGGTGCAGAAGTAGCGCGGCCCGTCGGCCGGGTTCGCCTGACAGGCCAAGGCCTTGCGGCGCCTCCGGTACGCGGCGAGTCGGACCACGTTTTCCATCGCGTCGATTTAGATGGCATTCATGTCGTGCCGTTCACGACCGGGCGGGCGTATATTGGGCCCCGAGTAGTCGCCAAGAACTACGCCAAGGGAGACCGTCGAGACCGCTGAGGAGGAGCACATGACCCAGCCGCAAGTCGAGATGTTCGATCTCTACCGCGCCAGCCTGAAAAGCGCCGCCGACATCCTGAAAGCCTCGCTCGAAAGCGCCGAGCGCCTGCAGAACCAGAACCTTGTCGCGATCCGCACCGCCATCGTCGAGCAGTCGAAGTCGCTCTCCGAGCTGGGCGAGGCGAAGACGCTCGACGAGCTGATGGCGCTGCAGGCGAGGATCGCCGGCGAGCAGTTCCAGCGGACCATGGGCTACTGGACCAACCTGTGCCAGACGGCAGGGCAGAACCAGCTGGCCGTCATCGGCCAGATGCAGGCGCAGGCGGCGAACGCCCGCGAGTTGCTGGAGGAGGCCGCGAAGAGCGCCGGCGCCCTGGCGAGCGCGGTCGTGCGCCAGCCGCAGGCGAAGCAGGAAAGCCGCAAGTCGGCTTGACCGAGGCCGGACCGGCCGCGCCGGTTCAGCTTGTCTCGTCCAGGGAGCGCGGCCAGCTCTTCTTGAGCAGGCGCGAGAGCGCCCGGTCGGCGAGGATGCGCCCGCCGGTCTGGCAGCGCGCGCAGTAGTTCGTCTCGTTCTCGGCGTAGACGATGCGCTGCACCGGAGCCCCGCACACCGGGCAGGGCTGGCCGTAGCGCCCGTGCACCGCCATGCCTTCGCGGAAGGCCGTCACCTTCGCGGGGACCGCGCCTTTCGCCTGTTCGCGCAGTTTCTCGGTCCATTCCTTCAGGATGGCCAGAGAAGCGAGGTAGAGCCTATGCGCTTCCTCATCCTTCAGCTGCGAGGTCAGGGCGACCGGCGAGAGCCGGGCGCGGTGCAGGATCTCGTCGGAGTAGGCGTTGCCGATGCCCGCGAAGAGCCGCGGATCGGTCAGCGCGCGCTTGAGCGTATGGTTCTCTTTCTGCATTTGTGTTCGAAATGTCTCCTCGCTCATCTCACTGACCTCCAAACCGCCTGGATCCATCGCCTTCAGCGCAGCTTCGCCTTGCACCAGGTGCAGTGAGGCTCTTCGCCTGGTGCCGGCCTCGGTAAAGGCGAGGGTGCCGTTGTCGAACTCGAAGCGCGCGAGAGTGTTGCGCGCCTTCGCGTTGCCCTCGAGCCATTGCAGGCGGCCGGCGATCATCAGGTGCAGAACGAGGAAGAGCTCGCTTTCGAGCTCGACGACGATGCGCTTGCCCAGGCGGCGCAGCCCGAGGACCTTCCTGCCTTCAGCGGCGGCGATCGGCGGCACGGCGGTGCGCAGCAGAAAGGGGTTGGCGAGCCGGATGGCGAGCAGCGTGCGGCCGGCGATTCGGCTCTGCAGGCTCTCGAGATAGACCGCAAGGTCCGGAAGCTCGGGCATGGCGCGATGATAAGATGCGCGGCTCCATGACGTCCGAGCGCCGCGCGGCGAGCGAACTCCACTCCCGGCTGCGCGGCGGCGAATTCGTCGTCACCGCCGAGATCACGCCGCCGGTATCGACCGATCCCGCGGAATTCCTGCGCCGCGCGCTGCCGCTGAAGGGCCTCGCCACCGCGGTGAACGTCACCGACGGCGCCGGCGCGAAGGTGCACCTCTCCAGCCTCGCCGCGGCGCACTTCCTCGTGCAAAGCGGCATCGAGCCGGTCTTCCAGATGACCTGCCGCGACCGCAACCGCCTGGCGCTGCAGAGCGATCTCCTCGGCGCGGTGGCGCTCGGCGTCCACAACATCCTGGTGCTCGCCGGCGACGACCCGAAGGCGGGCGACCAGCCCGAGGCGAAGGCGGTGTTCGACGTCGACAGCCGCGGCCTCATCGCCATGGCCGAGGGCATGCGCAGGAATGGAAAGCTCCCTTCGGGAACTGCAATCGAAGGGAAATTCAATATCGTCATCGGCGCCGCCGACATGCCGGTCGACCCCGAGCCGGGGTGGGAGCCGAAAGGGCTCGCGGCGAAGGTCGCGGCCGGGGCGGACTTCGTGCAGACGCAGTTCTGCATGGACCTCGGCGTGGTGCGCCGCTACGCCGCGCGCGTGCTCGAATGCGGCATCAAGGTGCCGATGCTGATCGGCGTGGCGCCGATCCCCTCGGCACGCTCGGCGCGCTGGATGCGCGAGAAGCTCTACGGCACGCGCATTCCCGACGAGACCATCGAGCGGCTCGAGAGGGCGGCCGATCCGAAGCGCGAGGGCCGGCAGATCTGCGTCGAGGTGCTGCGCGAACTTGCCGCGATCCCCGGCGTCGCCGGGGCGCACGTCATGGCGCCGATGAACTTCGCCGAGATCCCGGCCGCTATCGAGGAGTCCGGCGTGCTCGGGAAGAAGCGCCGCTGAGGAGCGCGCAGATCTTCGGCAGGCGCAGCATCTCTGCGACCTGCAGGGGCGTACGGCCGTCGCGGTTGCGGATCTTCGGATCGGCGCCGGCGGCGAGCAGCCGCCTCACTTCTCGGGCGTCGCCGCTCACGACGGCGCCGTGCAGCAGCGTGTTGCCGAAGGGGCCCTGGTAGTTGGGCTCGCGGATGAGCATGGGCAGATGTTGGCGCTGCATGATGACAATTTAGTGAAAGGGCGGCGGGCCCGCAATGTGGCTGATGCCCGACACTGATTTAATATTTGCTTATGAAATTGCCGCGCGAGCGGGTCCCCTATTCGGCCATCGTCGACCGCCCGCGCCTCGAGCTGCCGGGCGGCGCGCGCCTCGCGGTGTGGACCATCGTCAACGTCGAGGAGTGGTCGATCGAGCGGCCGATGCCGCGCACCGTGCTCTCGCCACCCCACGGCCAGCCGCTCCTCCCCGACCTGCCGAACTGGGCCTGGCACGAGTACGGAATGCGGGTTGGTTTCTGGAGGTTTTTGGAAACTCTCAATCGTTTTGGTGTGAAAGCCACGCTCGCCATCAACGGTTCGGTGTGCAAGAGCTATCCGCGCGTGGCGCAGGCGGCGCTCGAGGCGGGCTGGGAGTTCATGGGCCACGGCTACGTGCAGCGGCCGATGCACCATGTCGAAGACCAGAAGGCCGCCATCCGGCAGACCATCGAGGAGATCAAGGCCTTCACGGGAAAACCCCCGCGCGGCTGGGAGAGCCCGGGCCTCACCGAGACCTACGACACCATCGACTGGCTCGCCGAGGCGGGCATCGAGTACGTGGCCGACTGGGTGCTCGACGACCAGCCCTGCGTCATCCAGACCGCGACGCGGCCGGTGGTGTCGATCCCATATACGGTGGAGATGAACGACATCGCGATGATGGTGCTGCAGAACCATCCGTCGCCGGAATGGCTGCGCCGCGGCATCGACCAGTTCGACCGGCTCTACGCCGAGGGCGCGGGGAGCGCGCGCGTCATGGCGATCAGCGTGCACCCTTACATCACCGGGGTGCCGCACCGCATCGCCTACCTCGAGCGCCTTTACGAGTACATCCGGCAGCGCCCCGGCGTGCTGATGTGGACAGGGGAAGAGATCCTTGACTGGTATACCAGGCAGTAAGGAATTGTGGGGAAGGGCGCAAGAGCTCCTTCCCACCCTGAAGGAACGCGCCGCGCGCTGCGAGGAGCTGCGCCGCATGCCCGACGAGACGCTGCGCGACTTCCACGCCGCGCAGCTCTTCCGCATCCACCAGCCGAAGCGCCTGGGCGGGGCGGAGCTCGAGTTCGCGGCGGTGGTCGAGTTCGCGGCGCTCTTCGCGCGCTCCTGCGCCTCGAGCGCCTGGAACTGGGTCAACTTCGCCGCGCACCACATGATGCTCGGCATGTTCCCGCCGCGCGCGCAGGAGGAGATCTGGGGCGCCTCGCGCGACGCGCTGATCGCCTCGTCGTTCGTCTTTCCCGCCGGCAGGGCGCGCAAGGTGAAGGACGGCTACATCGTCTCGGGGCGCTGGCCGTTCTCGAGCGGCGTCGACCCGAGCGAGTGGAACATGCTCGCGGGGCTGGCGCGGCTCGACGACAACGCGCCGGCGGAGCAGCGCGTGTTCCTGCTGCACCGCTCGCAGTACAAGGTGATCGACAACTGGTTCGCCGGCGGGCTGCGCGGCACCGGCAGCAAGGACGTCGAGGCGATCGAGCAGTTCGTCCCCGAGCACATGACGCTCTCGGTCGCCGACACGAAGGGCGGCCCGACGCCGGGCAGCGAGCTGAACCCCGGGGTGCTCTATCGCATGCCGGTGTTCGCGCTCTTTCCGTACATGCTCTCCGGGGTGGCGCTGGGCATCGCCGAGGGACTGATCGACGAGTTTGCTTTTCAGACAAAAGAAAAAATGGGAAGGATGACCGGCGCGCGCATCGCCGAGATCCAGAGCACGCAGATCCGGCTCGGCGAGGCGAGCGCCTACGCGCGCGCCTCGCGCCTGGTGCAGCTCGCCAATTGCAGCGAGGCGGAGGAAAAAATTGCCCGGGGCGAGGTGCCCGACGGCAAGACCAAGGCGCGCTACCGCCTCGAGGGGGCGTGGACGGTGGACTGGGCGGTGCGCGCCATCGACGTGATGTTCGGCCTCGCCGGCGCGGGCGGCCTCTACGAGTCCGGGCCTGCGGCGCGCGCGTTTCGCGATGCGCATGCGGTCAAGCAGCATTTCTCCTTCAATACCGACATTGCCGGCACCACCTACGGCCGCGTTGCGCTGGGCCTGCCGAGCGACAATCCCACGCTGTAAGAAAGGTCGTAGCGGGCGCAAATCCTGCTTCTTTCTCCGGAACAAGAACGTCCCTCTCAAACCATTCGGAAAAGGAGTGCAGGCATGAAGATTCGTACCATCGTTGCAGCAACCAGCGCGGCGCTGTTCTCTCTGGGCGCAATTGCGGCCGGCGACGACAAGCAGAGCCAGTCGCAAAGCGGCAGCCAGGACAAGAGCGCGCAGACGCAATCTTCGGGCGCTTCGAGCGGCTCGAGCTCGACCCCGGCGGCGACCGAAAAGTCATCCGGCGCGTCGGCGTCAGGTTCCACCGCGGGCCAGCAAAGCACCAAGAAGTCCTCCAGCGCGGCGAGCGGCTCGACTTCGGGCCAGGCCTCGCAGAAGCAGGCGCAGAGCTCCGACCTCGTGAAGCAGGCGCAGCAGAAGCTCTCGCAGTCCGGGCACCAGGTCCAGGCCGACGGCGTGATGGGGCCCAAGACGCAAGCCGCCCTCAAGGAATTCCAGCAGGCGAAGGGAATCCAGGCGAGCGGCGAGCTCAACAAGGAAACGCTGGCCGCGCTCGGCGTCAGCGGCGAAGTGACCACCGGCTCGGCGGCGACCGGCGGGTCCACCTCGGGCCAGTCCAAGTCCTCGGGCTCCGCGGCGTCGGGCTCGTCAACCGGCCAGTCGCAGCCGGCGGCCAAGTCGGAAGGATCCTCGGGTTCGAGCGCCGCAGGCTCGTCCTCGTCGCCTTCCCCGGCGGCACCGGCAGCGAGCGGGTCTTCCTCGGGGCAATCCACCGAGAAGAAGCAGTAGTTCACAGATCCGTTCGGACGAAGCGGAGAGCGCAGGCTCTCCGCTTTTTTTTGGCACAATGGTTGCAGGTGCGGAGCGATGAGACCATCCAATATCGAGGTCTTGCTGCGCGGCGACGAGCGCGCGAAGCTGCCGCTCGCCCGCCAGGTCCTGCTTTACCTCGATCCGTTCGCCCTTTTCATGGACGCCTCCCGCGGGCCGCGCCAGGTGCGCGAGCAGGCGCTGCACTACAACCGGGCCATGCGCTGGATGCTGGTGCCCTACCTGCGGCGCTGGGCGCTCATCGCCGCGATGCTCTCGCTGGGCATCATTCCCACCGAGGCGCTCGCCGCGCAGAGCCCGCTCTTCATCATCCCGACCGCCGCCATAGCGGTCGGATGCTGCATTGCGCTGACCGTCACCGCCCTCACCGCAGCGGTCTATCTCTTGCTGGGATCCTCAGGTAGCACCCACAACTAAGGAGGGTCCGATGCGAGTGAGCGAAGCAATGAGCCGTGACGTGCGCCTGGCGAATCCCGCCCAGAGCATCCGGGACGTGGCGAAGATCATGGCCGAGATCGACGCCGGCGCGATGCCGGTGCAGGAGAACGACCGCCTGGTCGGCATGATCACCGACCGCGACATCGCCATCCGGGCGGTGGCGCAGGGGAAGGGGCCCGACACCCCGGTACGCGACGTCATGAGCACCGAGCAGGTGCTGTACTGCTACGACGACGAGGACCTCGACCACGTGGCGAAGAACATGGGCGACCAGCGCGTGCGCCGGCTGCCCGTCGTCAACCGCGAGAAGCGCCTGGTGGGTATCGTCTCGCTCGGCGATGTCGCAACCAACGAGAAGAAGGCGGCGACCAAGGCGGTGAGCGGCGTCTCGCGTGAAGGGGGACCGCATAGTCAAAGCGCTCGCATTTAGCTTTCTTCTGGCGCTTGCGGCCTGCGCCACTTCGCCGCCGGACGTCGCGGCGGCGAAGTCCTCGTGGCAGGACGCGACCTACGACGCCGTGGTCCTGCTCTGGGGCGCGCCCGCGCGCAGCACCACGCTCTCCGACGGGCGCGCCGCGCACACCTGGGTGAACGAGATCAATACCTCGCGCGGGCAGGTCTACCCCTCGGTCGGCATCTTCGGCGGCAGCGGCAACGTCGGCGTGGGGGTCGGCGTCGGCACCAGCTACCCCTTCGGCTCCGAGCTGAAGCGCTGCGAGCGAACGCTCGTCTTCAGCGACGGCAAGGTCGCCGAGCAGACCTGGACCGGCCCCGACGACTACTGCGACACCTTCAAGAAGCGACCTACTCCTTGAAGCCGATCGCCGTGACGACGCGGCTCCACTTCGTCTGCTCGCCCGCCAGGAACGCCGCGTAATCCTCCGGCGTCCCCGGTGACGCGACGCCGCTCACCTTGGCGTACTGCTCGATGAGCGCGGGTCTGCGCAGCGCCGCCGTCGCGGCGGCGTGGATGCGCTTGCGCACATCGGCGGGCGTGGCGGCGGGGGCGACGAGGCCGTACCAGTTGTCCGAGGTGACGTTCGGGTAGCCGAGCTCCGCGGTGGTCGGCACGTCGGGCAGCGTCTGCGCGCGCTTCGCGCTGGTGATGGCGAGCGCCTTCAGCTTGCCGGCGCGGATGTGCCCGAGCAGGATCGGCACGTCGAAGATGCCCATCTGCACCTGGCCGCTCAGGAGGTCCGTCACCGCGGGCGCCGCCCCCTTGTAGGGGATGTGCACCATGTCGACCTTCGCCTCGGCCTTCAGCAGCTCGCCGGCGAGGTGGGTGATGCTGCCCGAGCCGGCCGAGCCGAAGTTCACCTTGCCGGGATTGGCCTTCGCGTAGGCGATGAGCTGCGCGAGGTCCTTCGCCGGCAGCGAGGGATGCACCGCCAGCACCTCCGGCACGCGCACCACCACCGTGATCAGCGCCAGGTCCTTCTTCACGTCGTACGGCATCTTCGAGAGCGAGTACGGCGCGATCGACACCGTGGAGGCGCTGTTCAGCGCGAGCGTGTAGCCGTCGGGCGAGGCCTTCGCCGCGCGGTCGACGCCGAGCACGCCGCCGACGCCGCCGACGTTCTCGACGATCACCGGCTGGCCGAGGTTCTCCGACATGCCCTGCGCGAGGCCGCGCCCGAAGATGTCGGCCGGGCCGCCGGCGGGGAAGGGCACGATCAGGCGCACCGGCTTGGACGGATACGCCTGGGCGAGCGCGGGCATCGGGAACGTAAACGGGAAAAAGAGCAGCAGCGAAAGCAGGAGCCTTTTCATCGTTTCTTCTCCTTAGTCACAGCGAACGGTCATACCGCCGTCGACGACGATCTCCGTGCCGGTCACGAAGCGCGCCTCGTCGGAAGCGAGGAAGAGGGCGGCGTTGGCGGTATCGCGGCCATCGCCGGCGAAGCCGAGCGGGATGCGCTTGACGCGCTGCTTGAGCAGCGCCTCGACGTCGCCGCCGGCGCGCTGTCGCGCGAGGCGCGCCTCGACCATCGGCGTGTGCAGCTGCCCCGGCACCACGGTATTCACGCGGATGCCCCTGGGCGCGACCTGCACCGCGAGCGCGCGCGAGAACTGGATCACGCCCGCCTTCGAGGCGGAATAGGCGATCTGGTGCGCGCCGGTGAAGCGGATGCCGGAAGACGACGAGATGCTGACGATCGCGCCTGAGCCCTGGCGCTCCATCACCGGCAGCACGTGCTTGCAGCCGAGGAAGACGCTCTTCAGGTTGAAGTCGAACTGCGCGTCCCAGGTCTCCTCGCTCATCTCGACCGGCCCGCCCGGGGCGGAGCCGCCGATGGCGTTCACGAGAATGTCGATTTTCCCGAACGCGGAGACGCAAGCCTGCACCATCTTCCCGACCTGACCGCTGTCGAGCAGATCGCAGATATGGGTCTTCAGAGAGGAATTCTTCTCCAGTGTTTCCCGGAGTCGTTCCGCATCCTTGTCCACCGCGAAGACCTGCGCGCCTTCCTGCGCGAAGCGCACCGCGGTGGCGCGGCCGTTGCCCCAGCCCGGCCCGACGCTGCCCGCGCCGCAGACGATGGCGACCTTGCCCTCGAGACGACCCATGGCGCGCATTGTGGCTGATATCCTAAGTCGTGGAATGCCTGGTCAGGGGCGAGAACATCCTCGGCGAGTGCACGCTGTGGTGCGAGCGCGAGCAGGCGCTGTGGTGGGTCGACAGCCGCGGCCCGGCGCTCTACCGCCACGACCTTTCGCTTAGCGAAACGCGCAGCCTGGCGCTGCCCGAGACCATCGGCAGCTTCGCCTTCCGCAGCCGCGGCGGCATGGTCGCGGCGCTCGCGTCGGGGCTCTACTTCCTCGATCCGGGAAGCGGCGCGCTCGAGCGCATCGCCGCGCCGGAGGCGCACCTGCCGCAGAACCGCTTCAACGACGGGCGCTGCGACCGGCGCGGGCGCTTCTTCGCCGGCACCATGTCCGACGTACGGCGCGATCCGGTCGGCTCGCTCTACCGGCTCGACCCGGACCTTGCGTGCACGCGGATGCTGTCGGGGATCATCGTGCCGAACAGCCTCGCGTGGAGCCCGGACAATCGCGTCCTGTACTTCGCCGACACTTATCGCTCGCGCATCCTCGCCTATGATTACGAGATCGATGCCGGCACCCTCTCGAACGAGCGCATGTTCGTCGACGCGGCCGCCCATCCCGGCAAGCCGGACGGCTCGTGCGTCGACGCCGAGGGCTGCCTGTGGAACGCCGAGTACGGCGGCGCTCGCGTGGTTCGCTACACGCCGGACGGCAAGATCGATCGCGTGGTGGCGCTGCCGGTCTCCAATCCCACCTGCTGCTGCTTCGGCGGCCCGCGCCTCGACACCCTGTTCGTCACCTCCGCGCGCCAGCGCATGACACAAGAGCAATTAAGCAAGGAACCATTGGCAGGCAGCGTATTCGCCCTCCATCCGGGCGTGGCCGGCTTTCCCGAAGCGCGCTTCGCCGGATGACGCGCCTGCCGCCCGAGGTGCTGGAGGGCTTCCGCGCGCTGGAGGATCTCACCGGCACCACTTCCGACGCGCTCGACCAGTGCGGCATCGCCGGCGCCGTGCCGGGCTCGGTGCTGCGCCCCACCGATCCGCGCGCGCGCATCGTCGGGCAGGCGATCACCGTGCTCAACCGGCGGCGCGGCGACAGCGTCGCGCACGCGGTCGCCGGCGGGAAATCCGGCCTCGGCGAGCGCAAGGCCCACGAGATCGCGCAGCCCGGCGACGTGCTGGTGATCCAGGGCGTTCCCGGCGTCTCCAGCATGGGCGCGATCTCCGCCACCACCGGCAAGAAAGCGGGCGAGGCGGGCGCGGTGGTCGACGGCGCGGTGCGCGACGTCAACCACTCGCGCGCCATCGGCTACCCGGTATGGTCCTCGAGCGTCAGCCCGATCACCGGCAAGTGGCGCATCGAGACCGTCGGCATCGACCTCGAGGTGACCATCGCCGGCATCGCCGTCCAGCCCGGCGACCTCGTCGTCGCCGACGAGGTCGGCGTGTGCTTCGTGCCGTACGAGCGCGCCGCCGAGGTGCTGGCGGTGGCACAACGGATTGCGGCCTCCGAAAAGGAACGCCTGGACAAGCTCCGGTAGGTTGGTCGCCCCCCTGATAAGCAACCGTGTTTTAGATGGATTGCTCAAAGGGGGTTTGTTTCGGGGGTCCAGGGGGTGCTTTGGCGGAGCATGGCGTTCAGGATCGTCAGCATCTTGCGCATGCAG
>Ga0209592_1000018_pt1 | contig 45240 bp, 48 predicted proteins | sample PPLLak2March2015_2_FD_187251 | JGI IMG/M metagenome (GOLD analysis project Ga0209592, IMG submission 187251) | Freshwater sediment microbial communities from Prairie Pothole Lake near Jamestown, North Dakota, USA - PPLs Lake P8 Core (3) Depth... | ecosystem: Environmental > Aquatic > Freshwater... | reverse complement strand
GTAACCGTGCCAGCACCAAGTAACAAGATTTGCATGGCTATCCCCCTTGAGGTGTTGCAGTCGGGTCAGGGGGGACCGGCGTCGGGGCCGGTGTCCGGGTGGGTTCCGCTATCAACGGCGCCGCGGTAGCGGAGAGCGACTGCTCCCGATCGGCGCGGAAGAGTTCTTCAAAGTCCCAGTAGGTGAAACCAGGTGAGGCGCCCGGCTCGCCCTTCGAGAGCAGGGAGATGATCAGGCGATCGCCTTGTTCCAACGCCAGGGCGAGCCCCTCCCGCTCATCGTCCGGCACCAGCAAAATCAGGATCCTCTCCCGGGCCAGGTCGATGACCGCCGGCGCCGCGGCGACCGATGTGAAGTCAGCGCCCTCCGAGGGCTCCTGCCCCGCATCTTGCGGCAACCCCTGCACGGCAATCACCCGTACACCTTGGGGAAAGATGTCTTTGGCCAGAGGAGGGAAGCTGCGCCCCAGAGCTTGCCCTGAGCTTGTCGAAGGGGCTTCCTGCCCAGGCTGCGCCTCCGGCGTCGGGGTCGGGGAAACATCGGGAGTAGGGGCGGGAAACGCCAGGCTGGCTGGCAGGACGGGCGTGGCCGGGGCCTGCGGCCGCGAAGCGATCACCACCGTGATCCCCACCAGATCCCCTGGCAGGAAGGAGCGGGCATCGGGGGCAATTACATTCTGGGCCGAAAGCGGCAGCGGAAACAGGCTGTGACCAGGATGATCCGCCAACACCGCCGAGAGCCGCACCCCCTCTCCGGCAGGTGCCAGCACGGCGCTCCTGAAGAGCGGTTGCCCGGCGCTTACCGGCAGCGCAGCCACCCCGCCCACCACGCGGCCTATCTCCTCGCCAGGGATGTACAGAGAGGCGTTTTCATCCTGGTACACACTCTTCTCCACCAGATCGCCCGGGGCAATCACCTCCCCCATCGCCAGGTCCCTGGTTACAGCCAGCACCGAGAGCCGCGGCGGGCGCGAGCTTTCTGCAAAGTAGCTCAGGCCGCCAAAGGCTGCCAGGAAGACTAGCAGCGACACAAGCAGCACCATCAGATTGAGTCCGGAATCGCGCAGGCGTTGAAGCATGACAACCTCCTCAAGAACTTCGCTCTGGACTCGGCCACGGTTCCCCCTGAATAGGGGCCACAGGTTGCTCGTCGAAAGGCCAGAACCTGACCTGAGCTTGCCGCAGGGCCAGCCCACTTTGCACGAACGCCCCCCGATAGTGAGGGCGCGAGACCATCAGCCGGTTTAGTTCGTCGATGAAGTGCAGCGCCAGCCCGCACAGAACAACGAAGACGAGCTCGGACTGGATGGATGTCGAACGAAAACAGGCTTGCCGGGCGCACACCAGCGTTAAGACATCAGAAAGCAGCTCGTCGGCCGCCAGCGCTTCAGCGGTCATGCCGGGCATGCCAGGGAAACAGTCTTGCAACAGTTCGGACAGCTCGGCCAGCGCGCCGGAATCGGGATCCGCCAGTGACCAGAGCTGGCCGGCTTCAGGCGCAGGAAGAGTCGACTCCTTTTGACGCCCATCCTTGCCGTAAGTCAGCACTTCTTCTACGGAGGCCTGCGGCTGCTCCTGGAGAAGCGTGATGGCATCCGAGATGCCTCGCAGCCCGGCCGAAAGCGCTCCGGCCAGGGTCTGCTGCGCCTCCTGGGGCAGCTTTTCTACGGCTTCCACATGCCGCAAGGCCAGGCGCTGGCGCAGTTCCGGTGCAAGTCCCTGGAGCATGGCTTGTCGGCGCTTTTTCCGTTCGGCGTACGAGATGGGCATCGACTTTTCCCTGGGTGTCTCGTTTCTGCTCTAATGAACATGATACAGAAAAACGAGCCAGGGTGTCCCGCCGGGGTCGCGATAGGCGAGACACCGAGGTAATTATCAATATGACAGATTGTCGAGCGGAAATAAGGGGAATTCGAGCTATACTGGGGTCATATCCAAGTGATCCCTACAAAGTGTATCTACACATACAGGGATCAAATCTGCTCTGCGGAGACGATGGGTCCCCTACCCACGGTGGGAAGTTAGCTGTAAATCAAATAAAGGCACCTCGATGTGGTGCCTTTTTCTTTGAAACAGTAGGGATTAAAGTTTGGGATCTTTAAGTTGTGAGCCAATCTCCCAATAGAATGATCTTCCCATCATCCTAGGTGTGCGTGGACCTTCACTATTTCATCAGTCTTCAGTTTAGAGATAACACATATTCTGATTTCGTATCATCCCCGGTGCTTTCCATTCCTTCAATGGTCATGATTTTGCAGGTTCATGAGGTTCAGAAGAATTGTGATCCTCTTTAAAACTTGGCAGGCTAATTTTATTTTGACAGTTATCATACATCTACCTCTTGCCACAATCTTTGCATCAATCCCTTGCCAAATTGGTTGATAGTGAGTTTATAAACATCGGGCATTGTCAGCGACTTCCAAAATATAAAATCAACCGATAGATTAAAGGACTGCAAAATTAACGCCATCATGTTCCCATGCGTGGAGAGTACAATGTGTTGCGCCGGATGTTTATCCAGTAACCGTTGTACTACAGCGATTCCCCGTTTTTGGGCCATGACATTCGATTCACCGCCAGGATGGGCGAATGATGGGTTCCGCCAGGCTACTTCCACGGCTTTGAAAAAGTCTTTGAACACCCCATCGCCTAATCTGCGTTCTTGCAGGTCTGGTTCCATGTGTATCGAAAGACCCAGCCTTCCCGCAAGAGGTGTGATAGTCTGGCAAGCGCGCCGCGCCGGGCTCGAGTAAATTGCGCTAATGGGATACTCGCACAATGTGTCCGCTACGCGATTGGCATCCTCGCTCCCTTGAGCCGAAAGTGGACGATTTTCGTCCGGTTTCCAATTTGCGTGTGCGTGACGCACCAAGTAGAAGGTACTCATGGTTAGCTCCATTTTCAATATGGCATCGTGCCGCCCAACAATCATTCATTCTGGGGTATATCCCCACAGGGAGAGGGGCAAAATAAATGCCTTGATTTTTTCTTGCTCTTGGGACAATGTCCGAATTCCGGGGAAGGATGTCGAACCTCGGAAGCAATTTTCAGCATCATCTTTTCCCCCTTTGCATGGTCAATGGCATAAAGATAGCGAAGAAAACGAGTCCTGCCAGGCACAGCCAGCCGACCCAGTCGCCGAGGTAGGTAACGAGCGTGTTTCCCGCGCCGAGTGGGATATCCGCGACCAGTATGGCGTTTGCGCCTTCCGGTGTGATCACTTTTGCGATAATGCGGCCATAGGGGTCAATGATGGCCGAGTCATAACCGCCATCGCTCTTTATCATGGCAACGTGGTTTTCCACAGCGCGAAAGACAACATGAGAATAGTGTTTACTAGCGATAGATGGCCAGTCCAGCGAGGAGACGGCTATCACCTGCGCGCCGCTGCGCGTCATCTTGCGGGCGGTATCGGTGAAATCGAGATCGTAGCAGATGATGGTGCCAAGTTCACCCGCAGTCGTTCCATAGACCGGATAGACGCCCAAACTGGTATTGCGTTCGCCGCTGAAGACTACCGGGTGATCCTTGCCGAAGACGCCTAAAAACTTGCCACTCGGATTGAGCACAGTTGACTCGTTGCGCCATGTCCCATCCGGCAGCGTCACCATGTAGCCGATGACGAGATAAGCCTGCGTCTCCTGCGCCAGCGATTGCAGTTCAGCGGTGCGCTCGGCCAGCGGGTCGAAATCAAGCGCACCCTCCGGCCAGATGATGATCTGTGCTCCCTGGCCCGCCGCCTGTCGCGTCTGCTCCTGGAGTTGCTTAAAATGTTCGGCGCGGTGCTGCGGGTCCTTTTCGTAACTGCGGTTGTTGTTGGCGCGACCCGGGACCTGGATGGCAGCTACTCGCACGGTCTGGGTGGTGGGTAACGGTTGACGAGAGAAAAGGACAAGGCTGAGGCAAATCCAGGCGATAACGACAATCCCAGCCCTGATCAGCCAGCGTTGGGCATTTGGCCACAGTTCCCGGTCGAAGATCGCCAGCGCCCCCAGCGCCAAAGCATAGTTGACCAGCATGATGAGCAGTCCAAGGCCGAAGATGCTGAAAATGCTGACTGGCTGGATCAGCCAGGGCTGGTCGAAAAGTGCGTAGGCCGTGAAAGCCCATGTACCCATGATGGGGATGAAGCTGCGCAGCATTTCTATGCCGACCCAGCCGGCCGCGCCTTCCAGCACGAACCAATGGTAATCGCTGCGCTCGTGGAAGGCACGCTTATTCTTGTCCACCAGAAGGATGATGAGGCCGATGACCAGCGGCAACCAAGCCATATACGAACCCGTGCCACCGAAGATGGGAACGAGGTAGCCGCCAAGCCAGCCGCCGATGGCGACCGCCGATGCCAGGCTGGAGAGTTTCTGCGGCATGAGGCGGTACTGTGCTACCAGCATCGGAATGAATCCGATCCAGATAAGCGGCCAGAGGTTGTATGGAGGAAAGGCCAGGGTGAGCAGGACGGCGCTGGCGATGGCAAGCGCTAGGCCTAAGACGAGGCGTTTCCATAATAGAGGTGAGCGATTTTTCATAGGTTTCATTTCTCCCGACGCAACATGAGCAGATTTCTGCTTTCTAGCAACGCATGTCAAGAAAATGCTAATACCATGTGCAGCTCTTTCGAGTTATTCGGATTGGTTGGGAGTGGGCGAAAACCCAAGCGGCTGTACAATCCAACCGCCTCGGGTTGGAGATCAGGGGTGACGACCATCAACCGCACCCACCGGTAGCCATTCGTGGGCGAACTCCAGCAGGGTTTCGACGAGTCTGCGGCCAAGTCCGCGGCCGCGGTATTCTTGCAGCAGGAAGATGCGCTTCAATTCAGCAGTATCGGCATCCAGGCGATTGATGCCGCCCGTACCGATGAGCTGTTCACCGTCTGCAAGTACCATGAACGTTCCACCATTTTCAAAGTAGTAGGATTGGATATGTTCAATGTCTTCCAGTGGGTCGTACCTGGCTTGAATTTCGGCGTAAGAGATACCCCATAAACCCCGGAAAACAGTATCCAACAGGGCTTTGGCAGCCTCGATTTCGTGTGGGTGGATGGATCGCAATGTAATCATAGCTCTCAAACGATCTGCGCTTTACCTGCGGTGAGTCGAGTGTAGCGAGGGAAACAGTCAGATACAAGCGCGTGTTGGGCGACATTAATCTAAGGTAGCAATGCGCTCAGTCAGTACCTCGAATAGTTCGTCCCAATGACGGTATGGATCTGTTCTGCCGAAACGCACGAAGATCAGGTTTTGCTCCGGCACGAGGTAAATATACTGCCCGTGTTTTCCAGCGGCATAGTAGTGATGTTTGCCAGTGGCTTCCACATTCACCCACCAAAAATATTGGTATTGCAGCGCAGGGTCGGTAGCGGTATCGAGCCGGGTTGATTCGTCCACCCATTCTGCGGGAATGAACTGGACGCCATTCCAATTGCCTTCGTTCAGGAATAACCGTCCAAATTTGGCAAAGTCAATCGCCCGGCCATTGATACCGCTCTCCATTTTTTCGAATCTGCTTTGCTCGCTGTCGAGGCTCCACGAGCCAGGAGCTTCCATGCCGAGTGGCTTCCAGATCTTTTCTTCGAGATATTGCGCTACGGGCCGACCTGTGACGCGCTCCAAGACCATACCCAACAATAAAGGGTGAAAATTGTTATAGTGAAACTCTTGTCCAGGCACACCCACTATCGGGCTGGAAATTGCCACCGCTCGTAAATCAGGCGCGTAATAAGTTGCAGCATCGTCACTCCAGGGCATGCTGAGTTCCCTGTAACGGATACCGGACGACATAGTCAACAAATGGCGCAAGGTGATGTTCTGATAGCGCGGGTCTTTCTCTAACAGTTCGGGAACATACTTTGTAATCGGGTCATCTACGCCACTGATATATCCATCAGAAATGGCAATGCCCACGAGTGCCGAAACAAAGGATTTGGCGATAGAGAAAGAAGTTACCGTAGAATTGTGATCGTAGCCATTGAAGTAGCCTTCGTAGAGCAAAGTGTCGTCTTTGATGACCAGAAAGGCGACAGTATCCGTTTGTTCCAAGAACTTAGCAAAATCCCGTGCAACGCTCTGCCCATTTTGCGAGTAGGTGATGGTGTCAAAAGCCGGGGCGTAACGTTGTTGAATCTCTACTGAAGGTTGTAGAAAATCGAACGTAGGCGCGGCGTTAGCGACGACGCGCATCGGAAAGCGCTTGTAGTCGTCTATATCGGAATCCAGCCACGCAATGGCGCGCGCCCACTGCGAGTTAGCGGTGAACAAGTGCGCCCCCAGCCAGATGAGCACAAGCACGCCAACGAAACTAAATACACCGAAGAGGATTTTCAGAATAGGTTTCATTAAGTGATCTCCAAAGAAAGAGGCTTGATCAGCGTATGGACGAGAGGAATCGATCTACCATTGCCTGATCCCAGGTTTCGATATCTCCGACGATGATGACCATCACATTTCCGCTTTTTCCGGAAAATGCACTCAACGCCTGTCGGATATCATGGCCATCTTCATCTAATCCCTCAAGGATCCTCAGACTAGATGGTTGGTTCCGGATTAGGACATCCTGAACGCTGACCGTATGCGTTTGAAAATGCAGGTCACCAATTTCCTGTGCGGCCCGCTCTTCCGAACTTTCGCCCCACTCCGGATCTTTGAGAAAGTCCGACGCAGGCTGAATTGCGATCAAATCCGAGGGGTGATCGTTCGAAGCAATGATGGCTAAGGTATAGTAGGTCTTTACCTGCATAGCGCGCTGTTCCTGGTAGCCAGGAGGTAGATCATAATCGATCATGGTGTGAGCCACCTGCGCGGCATAATTTGGATCATCCTTCAAGAACAGGCTCAAAACATAACTTTTGATTTTTGGCGTTAGAGCGCTTCCGAGGATGACGAGAAACAAACAGGCTCCTATGGTACCCAGCACCAAGATCGCGACTCTACGCCATATAACTTTTTTCCGTTTCATACACTTATCTCCTTCTGATCCTATCATTGGATCATCTGACGGCGGCGCCCGAGCAGCGCCATCCCGAATAACACGACCGCCACCCCTCCATAGATCCAGTGTATACCCATCTCTATCATTTCCGGAGAGCGCCCCATAAAGTCTAAATATGGGATATTCTGTATGGCGATCAGGTACCAAAAGAACAGGTACACTGCTTCAAATAGTTTGTTCGTGCCGCTCCAGCAGCCCATTGCCAGTGCTGAGGTAGGGACAAACACAGCGCCGACACTCAAGGCCGCCAGGGATCCCCATGCACCTGCCAGCACGAGCCGTAGAATCACACCTGCTGCCATAATTAATGCAACCAAAACACCTACTCCCCATAGGGCAACGAACTGGCGGCGCAAAGGATAAGGTCCGCTCAAAACAAGCGACTCCGTGCGCTGGCGCACTTCCCGAGTACCCATCCCAGACCACACATTCAAAGGCCAGATCCAAGCTGCAGGGAGCAGTCCCAAGTGGGATATCTGCAGGGGGGCGAATAGCGAGCCGACAATTAACCCAAACGCTCCGAGATACCACCACCAGCGCACATCTCTAAATGTCAGCTTCCATTCAGCCGCCAGTAACTGGCCATACCGGCGCAGCAAGCCCCAGCGAGAGACCGTGTTTGATAAAGGCGTCAAACGCATCGGTTCCATATGAACTGCAAGGGCGGGTGACTTTGGCTCCACCGTGGAGGCTGGCCGCGTCACAAATCCAGTCACTGCTTGTTTTAGCTGAAAAAGAATATTATCCAACCAATTCGATCGGATCTTGGCCGGGTCAAAACGGTGAAAGAAAAGGGATGCAAAGAGGGCAATGCCAACCGCTGCGAAGATAAAGAGCAGGCGCCCCACCACAATATCTGCTGTCCATTGCATTCCTGCATAAACAAAGGTTGGAATGGAGACCAGCGGTGTATTGCTTATGTCAGTCAAAAAGCGTTGGCTGCAATCCGGAAAGGCAGCGGAACAGGAGCGATATACACTGGGCCACAACAAAGCCGCCCCGTTCATCCCTAATGGCAATGCAATCGCTGGATAAACCAGGAATAAGTAGACGAGATTGCCCGCGATGCCGCTCAGCCAGTTAATACTCTCGAACAAAACTGCCAACGCCGACACAATGGCAAGGGCTGGGAGCAAGAGGATCAAGAGAGGCGAGGCCAACGCCCAGAGATAGAGAGACAGATCTTCACCTCGCAAAAGCTGCAAAATTACCAGGGTGACGATCATGACTCCCAGCATAGCGGCAAAAAAAGCGCAATGGCTCAGCCATTTTCCCAGGGTGTAGTAGCGCTTGCGGATGGGTGTTGAGGCGATGATCTCGCCGACTCCGGTGCGTTGGTCACGCCTAATCGAACCTTTGACTAGATAAAATCCAAAGATCTGCAGATATTCACTCATCAGCAGTGTTGCCAGGACGCCGATCCAGGCCGAGCTGTATACACCCCGGTATTTCATGTAAAGGGTTCCATACAGGGGTGCATCCAGGGCAGGGACAAAAAAGTAGGTAAAGAAAACCGTGAACAGCAGCGTCACCATGAAACAGTAACTACGGGTGCGTTCGAGGAAATCGGCGCGCATGAGGTGGTAGAGGGTACGTAAGGTAGGCATCTTAATTCCTTTTCTAACGGTTGAACAAGAACAAGGCAAATGCGAACTATAGAAGCTTTTTGTTCTTTGGCATAATCAACGCGGTCATGAAATACTATCCTTTCATCAGCAGAACAAACGATTAGTTTGCTCTACTGATCAAATACAAGTATGCATCTTCGAGTGTAGCAGATACAGGCTGGGCGTCACCATTGGGCTTTTGCTCAGCCACCACGCGCACATGAACACCATCGCTACGTCGGGCTGTGCTACTGATCAGATATTGCTGTCTGAGGGTTGTCAGCTCCTGGCTGGAGGTCATCCACATCCAGACTTTGCCTTCTACTTCCTGCAATAATTTCTCGGGCAAGTCATGGGTGACCAGATGCCCCTGGTTGATGATGGCAATCGAGGTGGCGACCGCCTCTACATCCGAGACGATATGGGTCGAGAGGATCACGATGCGCTCACCAGAAAGCTCAGTAATCAAGCCACGAAACCGCACCCGCTCTTCCGGATCGAGGCCCGCCGTGGGTTCATCCACGATGAGCAGTTCGGGATCATTGAGAAGCGCCTGGGCGATGCCAACGCGTTGCTTCATCCCGCCAGAATAACCACCCAGCGGGCGCCTGGCTGCATCCACCAGGTTCACCACCTGCAGCAGCTCATCGATCCTGCGCCGCGCCGTCCGACCATCCAGGCCCTTGATGGCAGCCAGGTATTCTAGAAACTCGATAGCATCCAGGTGAGGATAGATACCGAAATCTTGCGGGAGGTAGCCAAGCACCTGGCGCAATTCATCCGGTTTTTTGGCAATATCGACGGCGTGACTGTTTCCATTCCAGATTACTTTACCTTCGGTTGCCTGCGTGACCGTTGCAAGGATGCGCATCAGGGTGGATTTACCTGCCCCGTTCGGTCCAAGTAGGCCGAGCACGCCTGCCCCGAGGTCAAGCGAGAAATCCCGCAACCCCCAGAAATTACGGCGGTACTGTTTACTGACATTTTGGATGGATAGGTTCATTTAGAGCACTCTCCTGGAATTTGCTTTTGGCTCATGGGATATAGACGGGCAAATCTAATACCCGGAATTGCCCATCCCCGCCTTCAACGACTCGGTACTCGAACTGGGATTGGGGCGGCGTGTTTGGGTTCTCACCACAGCAACCGTCGAGAACAAATAGACTCCCATCGTGCGTGTTGAATTCGATTGTGAAGATATATTCGCCGGTGTCCGATACTTCTGCGAAGATTGCCGTACGGACCGTCAGGCATTGCAAGCCGTTCACCTGGCAGCCGCTTTGCCACAGAGCAGCTTGGTCATCCGGGTTCAGGGCTGGATTGAACGAGACCAGGGTTTCGTAACTGCCACCGTATTGAGCAACCGCTGCCTCGTATTCACCCCCTGCCAAACGCTCAAAGAAAACCCGGAGTGCCTGTTGAGCCTTTTCTTGTTTGCCGGTGTTTGTGGCACAGGAACCGAGCAGTAGGACGACCAAAATGCTTGTGATCAGAGTGAGACATTTTTTAAACATGGTAATCTCCTATTTTGTTTGTTGAAAGTTTTTTCATAATCCTACGGCAGATCCGAGCACTTTCCTTAGTTCATGGGTTGTTTGGCGATATCAACGCCGTTCCAAATCACCACACCTGTGGTTTTGTCCGTGATGCTGGCGAGGATTCGCATGAGCGTGGACTTGCCTGCCCCATTCGGTCCAAGCAGGCCGAGTATGCCCTCTCCGAGTTCGAGCGAGAAATCCCGCAGCCCCAGAAATCACGGCGATACTGTTTACTGACTTTTTGAATGTACAGGTTTATTTCCTTTCTCCAATAACACGGAAGGGTTCACTAACTGCCTCTTCCCTTTCACCAGTTGAACCCTCATACGCAGGAAAAATTGCATTATTCCTTGTTTCGTTTTTGGCTAGCTTCTATGCGCAAGATGCCGTAAATGAGAATATCTCGCCATTGCCCATCACGGAATGTGGAGCGTCGCAATGTGCCCTCTTGTTGAAATCCCAGGCTTTGCATCAACCGTTGGGCAGGGGTATTTTCTTGATCAGTGAAGGCAATGATGCGTTCAACCGGATAACCCGCAAACAAATATTCAACCAAGAGGTTCACGGCTTCCCGGGCATACCCTTGTCCTCGTGCGCTGGCCTTTGGTATTCCAAAGCCTATTTCGGGATAAGGCATATCAGCATCGGGAAATGGAATCAGGCTGTAGCGCACAAAGCCAATGACTTCCTGATCTTGAATGGTTTCTATAAGCAGGAAACCGGATTCTCGTTTTAGAAGTCCCATCTGTTGGTAAGCCTGGCGCAACAAGGGAATGTGGTCCATTTGAAAACGTTGGTACGGTCCCCAGAGAGCATCTTGATCCCGTCCCCATTCTTCAATGGTCGACCAATCTTTATCTTGAATTGGGCGTAATACAATCCGAGCGCCTTTTATCATTTTGCACCTCCGATCATTTTGTCAATTACCAACTGCTTATTTCCCTCTCACCAGCCGCGCTGGGCCTTCGTACAGAACAACAACTATTGCAATCGCTGCCAACAGTCCGCCGGTGAGCCAGAGAGCAAGGGAATTGCCGGTCTGGTAGGCAAGTTGAGTGGGCAGAAAGTGGCCTGTCAGGATGATCGAGCCATGGAACAGGATCGTCATCAGTACACTCTGGTTGGTGTGGTTCATGATCCACACCATCAGGATGGAGACAGAGACGATGGTCATCAGGAACCACAAGAAAGGCATGCCATAGTGGTCACTCCCTTTGGTGAAGAAACTGGGCAAGTGCCAGATAGACCAGATGACACCCATGACCAGACCCGAAACCAGGGCACTGTATTTTCCCTGCAATCGGGGAATGGCGAAAGCGCGCCAGCCGCCTTCTTCGAAAATGGGGACAATGAAACTGACGGCAACCAGGATGGCGAAGATCTGCCCGGTATTATTTGGGTTCAATCCTATGCGGGCAGCATTCTCCTGTATGTTCTCAAAACCAGCATTCCACATCGTCGCGATGGTCCACCTTCCTCCTGTCACCAGTTCAGAAATTGCAGAGGCAGCCATCGTCACGAGAGGGTAAATCGCCAGTGAAATGAGCGCCCATTGCCAGCCAACGCGCCAGCGGAAGAGGCGCTCTGCCCACACTTTCAGACACTGTCGGCCGCGGGTCACCGCCGTGACGATGACAGCCGCGATCAGCGGTGTTCCCAAGATATACAGCACATTCAGGATCGTAGGTGGTGGATTGGAAATCCAGCCTGACGAATAAGCTGCCTCAGCAATACTCTTCGGCCACATCAGGGCAAAGACCAGGATAAAGAATACCCATAGGTCATTCTTTCTGATCCGGTTGAGGATTGTGTTTTTCATCGTCACTCTGCCTTCTAATGGGAAGGGTATATTACTCGCCTTTAGGTTTTTTTCCTTGAGAAGGAAGCTCCTAAAGCATGTTGAACGCCATCAAAGTCTCCCGGAATGCTCCGAAGATTATCAACAGTATCCCGATTACCAGGCACACGATTTCGGACTTCGAAAGCCTGACATCCCGCAGATTCATCACCTTGGTCGGCTTCAATTGCCACCAACTTCGGTATTGGTAGACGCCAAACATGACAGTAGCTGCGATGATGAAGAGGTATCCCAGCATTTCGAGATTGCCGATGCTGAGCGCCAGCGCCATCCCATCACGGACGTTGTATTGAGTGATATCCGACGCCGCGAACGAATTCGTCCCCGTGATGAGTCCGCTGAAGACTCCCAGGAAGAGCGGATACAAATATCCGAGGGAGATGCCTTTGACTTGTTGGGAATTCATTACAATGCTGCTGACAGCGACTGCTCCCAGATTGAAAAGCAACGTGAGACCGAGTTGTCCCAAAAAGGTTTGCGCTTCCCCCACTACCCGAGCTGGAGCAGTCATTGGACTTCCGCGCAGGAAACCTTCTGGAAGCCAGTAATAGCCAATCAGAAAAGCCGCGTTTGCCAACAGGGTATAAATTCCATAAAACCAGAGAATGCGGCTGTAAACACTCCCTGATACGTGGACTTGAGGTGTGTTCATGATTTATCTCCTTTCTGAATTTTCAATAGAATATTCAAATTTGATTGTAGATGGCATAGTTTGCGCCGGGCGCATAGCTGTATCCTTTCCCGAAGAATGAGGTTGCTCAACGTACAAAAGTAGCCTCGAGGCCATACATCCATATGACGTAACCGAACATCGTGATCGGCGCTGCTGCCCACCAGGGAATGCCCTGAACGCAGCGAACGGCGAGCGTTCCCAGAATGATGATCCACAAGTCGTGAACGATGGAATAGATGCCGATGACATGGAAATTCCACAGCGCCGACACGACTGGACCGAACTCGCCGTTCATCGCAGCCGTCCACCAGTAGGGATGCCCGCTGATCAGGTTGGCTGGCACAGTGAACAGCAGATCGCTCACTGAACGGATCAGAATAGCCGGCACCCCGAGGGCGAACCCCAGCGCATTTACGCTCCCCTCGAACGTGCCCTGACCGCGCCACAGCTTGCTCAATACATGCGTCAGCCCCGGTACGACCACCAGCCCCAAAAGACTGAGGATGGGGGCGAGCACGAAGAAGATCGGCACCCAACCTTCCAGCCCCACTTGCAGGTGACCGAAGAAGCCCACATAGGTTGGGTCGAGCAGTTCGCGGCGCGTGCCCAGCCAATCGCTGATGAAGAGGATGGTCAGCAGGAAATTCAGGTAAAAGAGCAGCAGGCCGAAGACCATGAGCATTATTGCCGGGCGGATGGAGGACTGCTGAGCTAGTTCATTGAATGTCGCACGCGGGCGGGCTATCACACCCCAAAAATATCCAAAGAATTGTTTCATCAGGAACTCCTTTCGCACATGAATTCTTCTTCACCTGGTGGTCGTAGAGCGCGCCATACGGCATTACGGTCCTCCAGAATTTTGGACGGGAGATGTATTGAAATGCATTCATAACAATTCCTTTCCAGTGATTCAGCGCACCAATGGCAAGATTGGTCCGTACTATATGCGATCTTCCCGCTTTACTGTCCAAACAACTACGGAAAAAGCGACTGCTGTGCAAATTGCCAGCACGACCAGGCTGCTCCAAATCGAACCGAATGTGGCATTTCCAGCCATCGATTGGTTCAGGAGATCGACCAGGTAATAGCTAGGGACCAGGCGGACGATCATCCCAAATGGGTCTGGTAAGGGCATAACGGTAACCCAGCTGGGCAGCAGTAAGAGGACCAGGATAATACCTGACCAGGTGTTGACCTGCGCAATCGTTTTGAAGAACCCGCCCATCGCCAATCCCACCAGGACTAGAAAGAGCGATCCTAGGATCAGGGCCAACAGCGTAACCGGCCAGTTTCCGGTCCAGCTTTTATTGAGGATCATCATTGAGCCAACGATAACCAGGCAGACCACCAGCCCCGCCAGTGCTTTCCCGGCGACCACCTCCGCCGGTCCTGCAGGAGAAACAAGCAGGAATTTCAGGGTTTGCTTTTCTTTCTCCTCGACCAGCAGGCTGGGAACTACAAAGGCCCCTATGCCGACAATCGAAAGGACCAACAGCATCACCGATATAAAACGATCCATATTAATGCCGCTGCCGAACAATCCCGGCTTCTCTCCGGCAGTATCAACCGTCTTGATCTGAGCGGGCAGGGAATCGTGACCGGCTAACTTCCACAGTTGCTGGTCGATCAGCGATTGAAATGCCTGGATTCCCCCACCACCGCTCCGGCTGTTGATATACACGGTTAGTGGTGGGTTTTGATCTACAGCAACAGCTTCATCAAATCCGGCCGGTATGGCCAGTCCACCAGAAGCTTGGCTCTTCACCAGATCTATCACCTGCTGCTCAGTTTCCAGCTCTGATAGGGCTACCCCGGGTATGTTGCGCAGTTCGGACACCAGGCGCGAATTGGCCTCATCATGCACGACAATTTTCATGGTATCCATAGAACTCATATCAGGGAATATCAGGCGGAAGATGAGCCACAGGAAAATGGGCATCAACAGGCTCAGGAACAATAATTGGTTCTTTACCGCATCCACCAGATCTTTCCTGGCGATCATCCAAATGATGTGTAGATTCGCAAATCGATTATTCATTCGGCTAACCTCCTTCCAGTGAGCTGGACGAATACATCTTCCAGGCTAGCTTCGGCCGAGTGCGCGGTCAGGATCCGACCCGATGCAGCCAGCTCGCCCAGGCGTTCCCCGTTTTTCATTTCATCGAATGGGATATATACATGCGTGCCGTCCAATAGGGTCAGGTTGATGCCCCGCTTCCCATAGGAGGCTTTAAGACGGTCAGGGGTATCCAGTGCAACGATGCGACCCTGATTGATAAAGGCGACCTGCCGGCAGAGGTGTTCTGCCTCTTCCATGTAATGCGTGGTCAAAAAGACTGTCATGCCCTGGTCGACCAGGCCGGTGATCATCAGGCGGATTTCCCGAGCGGCAATCGGATCCAGGCCGCGCGTTGGCTCATCCAGGAACAGGACGCGTGGTTTATGGAGCACCGCTCGGGCAATCACCACGCGTTGGCGCATACCATTGGAATACTTTTGCACCCGGTCTTTGGCCCGCTCGCGCAGGCCAACCTGTTCGAGCACCTCTGCGACACGTTTCGAATCCACTCCATACAGGCTGGCCGAAAACGCCAGGTTCTCCCACCCATTGAAGCGCTCGTACAAGTTCTGCTCCTCGAATACCACCCCGATGCAGCATTTCAGCTGTTGCCGCTGATGGACGATATCGAAACCAGCTATGCTTGCCCGGCCGTTGGTTGGATGGATTTGCCCGGTTAGCATCCGGATAGTGGTGGTTTTCCCTGCGCCGTTTGGCCCCAAAAAGCCGAAGATCTCACCCTCTTGAACGGTAAACGTCAGCTCATTAACAACTGGCTTCCCGTTGAACGTCCGTGATAATCCTTCTACTTCAATTGTGTTCATTTTATACTCCTTACAGGTATCTATACTTGCCATCGTTACTCTCTGCCATATTGACACGATCCTTATTGCCTCATCCAGGATAACAATTCAGCACCGAAATAGGCGACTGCCCCCAGCAAGATAGCCATGGTTGACCAGGTGCTCCTCAGGCTCAGCCGGGTTGCGGGCTGTTCAGGGACAGGGTATCGTTTGCCGATGCTACGCAGCAGGAAGAAAACAGGCACCAAAAGGATCAACCCAACAATGCCCCAGATCATGACACCCAACCACAGTATTTCAGGAGTCAGCGTTGTAGTGTTCTGGGCCGCAGCTTCTGCTCCAGCAGGAACAGCGAGCGTGCTGAGCAACATAATCAACCCGGCGAGCAAATTGTTGCCCATGTGGACCAGGACTCCAACCCAAATAGAGCGCGTGCGATAGGCAAGCCAACCGGCTACAAGCCCTAAAACCAGGGGACCCACAAGATTATCCAGGCTAAAATGGTAAAAACCGAATAGAATCGCCACCAGCCAGATGGCATGCGAGCCGGTACGTCCTTCATACGCACCCAGAAGGACGCCTCGGAAGAGCAGCTCTTCAAACAGCGGCGCGACCAGGACGATCCCCAGAAATGCAATCCATGGCGAGCCGCCGCCAGCAACTACATCCGATGCGGCGCTTGCCTTGGGATTGATTGAGGCTAAAAGAATCTGGATGAGGTTGTTAATGGCGACCAAGATTGGCCAGCCGAGTAGGCCTAGCAGGAAGCACTTTAAACAAGTGCCGAGGCTTAACCGGCGGAGCTTCAGAGCTGTTGATATGGGCTGGCGGGTCAACCAGATGAACAGCAGGGCAGGGATCAGGACCCCGCCGACTTGGGCGACGATCATCATCACGGATCGATCCAGCCACTCCGGAAGCCCACCATTGGATGATCCCGCCGGTCGAACTGCGATCAGGATCGAGGTGACAAACATCAGCAAGTAGAGCAGGTTCGCCCAGTGGAGCAATTCGGGCTTTGTGTTCGCTTTTACCGATTGGGAATTTTGGATTTGTGTTTCCATTTTTTCTCCTACAAAAGTAACTGAATACTTAAACCATCCTGTCGTAGCGTGCGTTGACCAGATTGCAGCCGCGATAGCCCGGGGCGTTGCTAACACACCTCTTGGTCATATCGCCTTTGGTGGCAGCATTGCAGCCCATGCACTGCATGCCGGGCAACGTCCACCACTTGCCCTGATATTTCTGGCGGATCTCGGCACAGAGTTGGAGAGCCGCATCTTTGGGAATTTCTATTTTTGTTTTATCCATACCATTCTTACTTTCACAAATCGTTAGGATCTATTTGATTCACGGATAACAAAGTCAGGTTTAAATCCCGGATTCGAGCGATCAAGCCATGCAGAGCAGCCTGGTCAAGGATTGGACCGGAGAGCAGGGTTTCACCCGGATCAAGGTGGGTCACGGTCATGTTTTCTAACCAATCCCAGTGCGGGTCAAGGAAGCCCTTGATGCGAATTGCATAGCAGCTTGACTGGGATGAAGATGACACATTGTCAGCAGGATTTTCGGGTATGCGATGATCTCTCTTCATGCATACAATTTACCTGTAAACCAGGGGGGATGTCATGCAACCAAAGGCGTATTTGATGGTTTATTTAACAAAAAAAGACCAGTCTCTAGACTGGTTTCGATAGCCATCCATCGTCGTTCTAAGCGTTCTGTTTACATCAAGCTTAATTCACGCGCTCTAGCTACACACTGCGTGCGGTTTTGGGCGCCCAGCTTACCGAATATATTGTTGAGATGCTTTTTGACCGTCCCCCTGGCAATAAAGAGTGTGTCGGCAATTTGCTGGTTTGATTTGCCCTCAGAAACCAGCCGTAAGACTTCCAATTCACGCTCGCTGAGCGGCTCGACGATCCTGGATTTTAGGTCGTAGACTGATGATTTGGATGCGGCAGCTTCGGGATTGGGGAATGCCAAAAGTAAATTTGCCGTAAAATGATTCAAGCTTTCCAGATTTTCGCTCTGGCAGAGGCGCAGTCGCTTTTCTATGTGGGATCTGTACTCGGCAATCAGTGCTCGCATTGGTTCTCCCTCATCCAAGAATATTCGTACATATCCTTCTGGTTCAGCAAGGGGGAGTGCCTTTTCCACCATCATCATTGACTGGTCAACGCTATCCTTTATCTTCCACACGATCGCCTGGAGTACGATGGCTTCAATTTGCCAACTTGTACTCCGTCCCGCTTCAGCAGATTTCTCGATCCGAGAAAGCAAATCTAGCGCTTTGTCCAGGTTCCCTATAGCAATAAACACCCTGGCAAGTTGGATGGCTTGAATTCCCTTCCGGTATCCAAGTTGTTCATCAATCCCTATTTCTATAGTCTTAACCCCCTCAACTGCTTCGGCAGCATATCCTAACTCAACCTGTAACCCGACCCTGTATGCCACAACTTCGTCCAACAATGTTGTCATACCTTTCTTGTGGGCCTCGACCTCTATTTCTTGGAGAATTTGTAATGCTCCCTGGATATCACCTCTGGCACGCTTCAATTGGGCAAGGATCATGGTTCCCTGCCTGGAAATCAATAGATCATCGTCCTGTTCAAGCAATCGAAATCCAAGGTTAAGGTGACGCTCTGCCTCATCCAGGTTATTCCACTGGTAGAATACATCCGCCAGACCAAAGTGGATGAGACTATAAGCCGGAAGCTGAGCTTGTCCTTGGTTTTCCGCAACTCTCAATCCATCATTATAAACTTGCTCTGCACGGTGGAGACGACCCTGGATTTTTAACAGCCGTCCAAGGTTAAAAATCGCATCTACCGTTGACACCAGGCTTTGTCCCAAGCGTGCGGCTGTGATCGCATGAGTGCATGCCTGTATTGCATCTTCCATATGACCAATCTCGCGGTAGGCGTTGTACAAACTAACATAAGCTATTCCCCGCGTATAATATTCGTCAGCAGGAGCGGTTTTGACAGCTAGCTTTGCGAGTTTTATCGCAGGTACCATTTCTCCATGGCGTATCGCAATGAGCGATCGAAAAGCGGAGGTCTCCGCGAGCAATGCGCTAAACGCGGGAGTGCTATCCATCTCCTCTGCTAACCTCGAACGGCGCGACATGGCTTGATGCGTATTCAACACATAGGGCTCTGCCTCATTTCTCAATCCTAATAACCACAAATTCCAGGCATAGATCAGGCTCAGCCTCGGGTTTTCTCGTACTAAAGTATCCGGGAAGTTTTTCAATAGGGCTAAAAATGACGACATAGTACGCTGTTTGAGTATTTGCAACCAATGATCACTAACCAATCGGGCAGCCTTCTCGAATTCATTGATTTGCATGTAATAATTTAGCGCCTCCTCAAAGAAATAATTCTGTTCAAACCAATCGGCTGCACGGCGGTACAAATCAGGAATCTGTCCTGGATATGTCTGGTGTAAGCGACTGCGCAACACATCCATGAAGAGGTGGTGGTAACGATACCAGCACCGTTCACTATCCAATGGGATGAGAAACAGGTTCGTATTTTCTAGCTTCTCTAACGTGGTTTGCCCATCGGTACGGTTTGTAAGAGCATCACAAAGGGGGGCGGTCAGCCGATCCGGGATGGATGTTCGCAAAAGAAAATCTTGCACCGGTTCAGGCTGGCTGTTCAGCACCTCATCAGCCAGATAATCTACGATGTAATGGTGGCTGCCGGTAAACGCCGAGACAAAGTTCTGAACATCATCACGACCCTGCATCGAAAGGGCTGCCAGTTGGAGACCCGCAATCCAGCCTTCGGTGCGTTGTTCGAGTGCTCCAACTTGGTCTACTGAGAGCGCCAATCCCATGACTTTATTCAGGAACGTGGCTGCCTCCTCAGCGGTGAACCGTAAATCCGCGGCGCGGATTTCGACCAATTGATTGCGTGCGCGCAGCCGAGAAAGCGGCAAAGGCGGGTCCGCGCGGGTGAGAATGACCAGATGCATTTGTGGTGGCGAGTGGTCAAGCAAGTATGTGACCGCTTCATGGACGGAGGGATGGGTAATCACATGATAATCGTCAAGAACGAGGGAGAAGGTTTTGTCGATCTCCTCAAGTTCATTGATCAGGCTTGTCAAAATTACCCTGGTGGATAGAGGGGGTGAAGATTGCAGCAAACCCAACGCGATTTCGCCAAAACCGGGCTTAAGGGTTGCTAGCGCGGCGATGATATATGTGAGAAAACGCGTGGAATCGTTGTCGTCATTATCAAGAGAAAGCCAGGCGGTAGAATAGTCACATCCCACACAAGCCCGCCATTCACTCATCAGGGTGGTCTTTCCGTATCCAGCGGGTGCGGAAACCAGCGTTAATGGGCCATGAAGTCCATTATGCAGGCATTCCACCAAGTGCGGGCGCGATACAAGGTTCGAACGCATCGGCGGGAAATAGAGCTTTGTAGTGAGGAGCGAGATGGTCATTCTTGAATAGATTATACATCTCGCCAATTTGAGACGTAAAGATGTTTCGCTTATTCCTCTTCAAGGGCTAAATGAGGTACTCTTTCAGTTCCTGGACGGGCTTCGCATGGATACTGAACATCACTACTGGATTGAGCATTTAGAGACACAAAAGGACAACAGTAGCAACAAGGAGAATAACGGACAAGCAGGAGTGGTAGTCAAAACCTTGCTCCAGATGTCGGACAAGACTTTGTCTTGCAATGATTTAAGGATTGATGCGGCGCGGCGTCGTAAAACTACCCCGTCAAACAGTGTGCAGCCGCCGCATAATCCACAATTGGACTAAGAACCTATCCGAAAATTGCCATATCAGCCAGAATACTAGCGCAGGCAAAGTGAATGAAGGATAACCAGTTTTGCGATTTCTTGCACCAACGAATACGAATGCTGCGCCGTTTAGCCAACCACCCGATGGTGCGTTCCACTACCCATCTTCTGGCCGGAAACTGGGTTTCCCCTGGGATGGGACAAGGATCGGGCTTTGGCTCGCCTCGTCTGCGTCGGTGTTTAATGTGTTTTTGATAGCCTTGCTGTGTTACAAATTGATGCACATCCGGATAATCATAGCCCTTGTCTGCACAAAGATGCTGATCAGATGTGGGCCTTTTGACCAGCATATGGATCACCAGGTCATCCAGCGACCATTTATCATGCTGGTTTGCACCCGTAATCCATACGGATAAGGGAGCGCCATGTTGATCAACCAGTATATGAATTTTGCTCCCTTTCTTGGCCCGATCGGTTGGATTATCGCCTGTGTCGCTTCCACCCAACGGAGAAGCGCAGGAACGACTGTCTACCGATTGCCATTTCCAATGGATGCGTCGTTTGCGACCATAGAAACGCAGCAAAGAGCGGAATATCTGTTCCCAAATGCCTTGCTGCTGCCAGGTTTGAAAGCGCTCATGCAGTACGCTGCTCGAAACACCAAACCAGGTACGGTCAACTGCCTTCCACTGGCAGCCAGTCCACAAGATGAACCACAGACCATTCATCACGGCACGGTTGGGTTTTCTGCTGCGTCCAGGTCCTGGCTTACGCCCTTGCTTGGGAAGGTGCTGTTTGGCAATTCGCCACAACCGGCGTGGCACTTGCCGATAATTCGGGCTTTTCGGTTTTATGGTATCCTTTTTCATGACGTATCTCGGCTTGTTTGGGTTTTGGGAAACCGTATTCTAAGCCGGATACGTCTTTTTGTTCAGCTCCTTTCTATTTTAGGATAGGTTCTTAGTATTACATCGACGTTTCACATGACTTCGACGTTATAAGGGTTACACTTATCGGCAACCTCTCGCCTGTCCTGGCTACATATCTCGTCCGCTAGGTTTCAAGGGCGTCAGAATTGTGTCACAAGGATTTGGGACTTGCCCAACAACGAATCCGCTGGCGAATTACCTAATTCTAAATCAACACACCTTCAGTAAATATCGATTTTGGGTCCCCTAACAGCCTGAAGTATGCCATGCAGTGCTGTCATCATGGCTTTGTCTATGGGTGGGTCTCGACTTGGGAAATGTCAGTTTAGATAAGCAATACGAGAATAATCGTGATGTAGACCGCCCAAAAACGGCTTCGAGACAATCTTACCTCCTGCTGTTGGGTATACCCTATCACCATATCGTCGCGGAATACGCTGTTGGATACCCTGGTGTGGCCGGGCATCATTATAGTAACTCCCATATTCCTTGACTGATCGTTCCAGTATTTGTTGATTTACAACCAATATATGATCCAGGCACTCACGTTTCAGGCTACCCATGAACCTCTCACAGACCGCATTCGCCTTCGGAGCCCGATAGGGTGTCTTCACCTGTTGGATGCCTGAGCTGGCTGCCACAGATGAAAACAAGGGGCCATACTTTCGATCCCGGTCCCGAATGAGAAACTTCGGATGGCTACCCCACGGTGTTGCTTCGCGCAGTTGCTGTGTTGTCCATGCATCGCTTGGGGACCGGGTTACCGCGGAATGGATGATAAGCCGTGTTTTCAGTTCCAGGATCACAAAGATGAAGATTGGCCGAAACAGCAGGTCGTACATCACAGTAAAATCACAAGCCCACATATCGCCAGAATGGTTCTTGAGGAAGGTTGCCCAGGTTTGACCCGTAGATTGCCGTTTCTTGGGAAGATACCGTTGGATTGTGCGCTTACTCATCCGAATACCCAGTTTCAACAGTTCTCCTCGAATCCTTTCTGCTCCCCAAAGTCTGTTCTCGTTAGCCATTTGCTGGATCAGGTGGATGGTTTCGGTTGAGATCCGAGGTTTCTCCTTTTTGGGCTTTGACTTCCATTGCCAATAGATCTGGAACAAGTCCCGATGCCAACGCAGGAGGGTATCTGGTTGCACGATATGGATGGCTTGCTTCCAAAAACCAGTACAACGCGCAAGGATAACCATCCGCAAACGGTCAGCATTTGTAAGTTGAGGTCGTTTTACCTGTCTATTGAGCACGATCAACTGCTGACGCAGCAGTGCGTTTTCTAGGATCAGGTCAGCTCGCTTGCGCTTCAGATCCGCAATTCCTCCCGCGATCAGTAAGGCTGTGGCTGGTTTGGTCCAGCTTTTGAGGGTGCGATGAATCCAAACATCGATGAATTGCCTGAAAACGCGGAAGTCAGGAGTCATATTCTACCTGGTGACATGGATTTCGTTATCAGGCAGGATGATAACTCATTCGAGAAAAGTTACCAGCTCTGGTTTATCATAAAATATTGGCCGGATGACTTAAGTAGCCACCACAACCCTGCTCGACTTGCTTGGCCGAAAATAACCTCAATAGCAGTAGAATCAGATACCTTGCCACCACCAATTTTGCGTAGGAGGATACGGTCGTAACAATAGTCGAGGAAGGCGATGTAGCTCCAGTGGATATCTTTAATCCAATACAGAATTAGCTTCTAGCATACCTTGCTAGATGCATGTTAATACAACCTTTATTGCTGTGGGCCGAGCGCCGACCCGGCTGGCGATCGAAACCGGATGAATTTGAGCTGATGTATCAGAGGCGATAGCGCTCGAGGCGCTAATGCCTCCTAAGCACCATGACTACCACGATTGCTCCAGCAACCAAACACACTATCGAAGCGATCAAAAAAACCATATCTACCAGGCGCAACGATACGAGCCGGTTACTCCGGATCAGTATTGTAAGCCCGGAACCACCAAGGATGAAAAGGAACGCAGCTATCACTCTCAGATCAGGCATGTTTCCTCACATTAGTATCTATACGAACCACAGAAGGCGCCAAATGCGGAGCCAGTAGAAATCAGTTACAGATTGCTATTCACGCAGTCAGTGCTAATCAGCTCTAGTTCCGTTTGAGGAAAGGCGCTGATATGCCGCGTACGAATTTCCAAGAATGTGTAAGACCATAGTAAGAACGATCGACCCAGTCGAATATCGAACTATACCAAAAAACAATCCATCCGCTAGAACGAACAACAATCCCCGCGCGCGATATTGGTAATGAAGCGCAGCGAAGGCACCAGCGGTAACCAGTATAGCACCCAGGTCTTTGAGAAACGTTGTTGACAGGATATTATAAAGCATCCCACGGAAGAGCAACTCCTCAGATATCGGTGCAACCAGAACTATCGCGAACACACGAAGATATTTGGTTGCCCCAGAGTATTTAATCTCCCACGGCTCTGGCTGCGGGAGACCCCATGCGTTCCAAAGCAACTCCTCAACCACTACGAGTCCAATGAACAGAAGCAACCACCAAAATGCTCCCTTCCAGGACGGCAGACGCAGTCCCAAGTCATCCGAGAAAGACATGGCTTGTGCCCTGGCTACGAGGAGGATAACAGCAATCCCGACCCCGGGGAGCACGATGCGGAAGAGTGTATCCTTCAAAAGGAGTCTTCCCAACTCTACAGATCCCTTAAAGCAGCTACCGTAATATCCTCGGGAAGAAAGATATCGACGATCCGCTCGCGTTCGAGCTGGCGAAGTAGAGACATGTCAAAGTTGCTCGAATCTGTCGACGGTGAGTCACGAAGGTCTCCTTCGGATAAGCCGCCGATGAGGCGCAAAGCGTCTGCAGCCTTACCCGAGAGCTTCTGCGGTTCCAGGTACCGCTTGAACGTCACTCCCACTCCGTCGCGGCCCTCGATTATATTGGAGACGATGGAGGCCAAGCGCACCTGGAGGCGAGCTCTTGCCTGCTCACCGGCAGCTCCACCGAGACTGATACAATTGCTTGCGACCTGGACGACCGGAACGCCGAGACGGAGACAGGCGGCCAGCATGTCCGCTTCTCTTTCAGGTAAGCCGCAACCCAATCGATCATCTGCGACAATGGTTTGAACCAGGCTGAGCTCGCTGGTCGATTCCAGGCTCATCAGTGCCGCCGTTACCTGTCTCAGACGCCGGCTGGCCTGCGTGTCCACTACCGGGGCAATCCTCTCTTCAAGCCCGAACACCCAACAGCCCGCAACAGGGATTGCATGCCAGATGCCGGAGTAGGACGCTCTCTCCGCAGACGAAGGGGGCCTGATGAACGTTGGTGCCCTGCGCGAGCCAGCATATTCCATTGCGAGGTACTCCTGCTCCAAGCCCGCCGCTTTCGCATTGGCGAGGATCTGCAAGGTCAGTGCGATGCTCACACCGTCTATGCGGTTGCTTTCCGCGCCCTGCGGTTGGGATCCGACGATCGCGTTCGTGACGCGGCTCCCAATCGCTTCCGGCACCATACACGAACCCCAATACAGCGCCGCGCGAACCCAGGCATACAGAGCGTCACGATACTGCCGTCTTGCTTCGTACAGCTTGGCGAGGCATACACATAAGTACAACATATCACTATCCGACCACGCGCCGTAAGAGGTCGAGAATGCCTCCAGATACCGCTGCTCCGCCGCATCCGAGTCGCCTCTGCGCCGGTACAATCGCGCCAGATTGAGCGAATTGATATATGCAATCTGCCACCGACCCGTTGCGACCCGGTCCAGTGCGGATCGGATCTGCTGCTCAAGAGCGAATGCCCCATCCCAATCGCCAAGCTTCAGACGGTTTAGTGCGGAAATGTTCAGAACATAAAGATACTCATCCTTATCGCCGTTTTCCCTCAACAACAAATCTCGTGCACGCTCAAGACACGGCTCCGCCTCGGCTGCCTTTTCAAGCATAGTCAGCGCCCACCCTCTCGTGAACCAGAGCCAGCCATGCAAATCAGGCGCGAGGTGCTGCTGCAGTGACATGCCGGCAGCATCTTCAAAGCGCCTACTCAAGATGCGAGCCCCCTGTAACAAGATTTCGAACACTGCTCGCTCTGTAGGCGTCCGCGAGGCGCCGATTGCTCGCTCGAGCAGCCGAATCGCGATGTTGAGACCGCCGGCATCGAATAACGAGCGCCCATACTCCCACAAAAGCGCCGGGTTGATCGCGCTATCGCTTCCCCAGTAGCTGGCATATGCGGCCAACCAGGAGACATGACTTGCCGTGACTGCCAGTCGATCGTACTGCTCACGAGGCGGGTTTCCCTGTGCGCGGCGAAAATGTGGCGGCACGAGAAAACAACCGCTGGACATTGGAATTAGCGACCTAACGCCTAAGGCTGCAGGATCGATCAGGCGGGCGACATCGGCGGTGATCACTCCCGGAACCAAATGCAGCAAAGAATCTGGATCGTCTACGGGGGTAGAGTTCCCGCCGGATGGCACATCTGACCAGCTTACGATCCAATCTCCGGGCAGCTCAGGGTTTTCGCACCCGCACCACCCAAGCAGTACGCGATGCGCTGTTGACTGGAGCGCCTGGGTGAGAAAACGCACGAATAGTTCGTCGGCCGGCTCCCAGGCGCCGCCTTGACTGCTGGGAAGCACGCAGAGAGTCGCCGTGCTTATTCCCGCCAATGCGCGCATGGCCTCGCCAGTGAGGCGGTAGGCGTCTAAAGCGACTCGGTCGCCCCATGTCTCGCGATCGATGCGCTGGCTAACTCTGCTTCGGGGCGGGAGCGCTGGATCAAGAAGCGCTTGCTGTCGGCTATCTGCCAGCATTATCGTGGTCGCCCGAGCCCCCATTTGGGCGAAGATATCGGATGCGACCTGGAAGTGCCGCCACGCTCCAAGAGTCAGATCGGCAACGATAAGATTACCAGTCGACGAGAGCTCGACCAGCCACCTGGTCATCGCTTGCGGATTTGCGGCTCGTATGCCGGGAAGATGGAGTGGGCCAGGGTCATGAACGAAGTTGGGCTTGCTGTGGCTCATACCGATATCGAACGAGGTAAGATCACGGTTCATGGTTCTCTCGAGGACCGACAACGAAACAACCCACCTGTGACTCGCACAAGGGATCGAGACCTAACCAGCGGCTATTCTCAGCTTCATCGCCCGAACCAATCGCGCAAGGCGCCAGATCGAGCGCTGTTGCGACCATATAGAGTGTTTGGAACAGAGCGCCGACATCTTTGTAGATAAGGCTCAGTCCAAGGTCGCGATATTTCCATAGAACCCGTTCGAAGACAGCGGTAATCAGCAAGACAGCAGCCGGATCACGGCTGAGCTTTCCGCCTGCCGCGGCATGAACTGACCTTATGATTTGGGCATAATGATCGTCCGGGTCCCGGAGCCTGAGCAGCCGATGAGACATTGCGTCAAAGTAGAATGCACCTCGTTCCAATCCGAAGATGTCTACGCTAATGACGTAGATTTCCAATTCCGACCGGGCACCCGCAGTTGGGAACGGGCGCAACATGCGGCTACCGAGTTGTGGGTCGCTGATGCACTCGATCACTCGTGCGGAGTGGTACAGCAGTGTGGATAGCTCCTGGAGACGCAAGTGGCGTTCGGCGTATGTCCTGATCGTGCGTCGTCGCCGCAGAGCGTCTATCAAGGTCATGTCGTATGACAACTCGGGAGAAGGCAAATCCGTCGAAGCACAGTCTGTGAATCGTGGAAGAATCAGAGGTGGCGGCCCGGCCAGATTCGGCCAATAACCGCCCCGAGCAGTTCGCCGTTGGATGGCAAGCTCGATCGGATCCCATTCGAACTTCGAGCATTCTCTCCCTGCAACTTCATCCTCGGTTTCGAGCAGACCCAGCCTGTGCAGCTCGGCCAGGTCCTCAGCGCGGACCCATCCATTACCAGTCGCGATCTGTTCCATGCTTGACCATTCATTCAAGCCGGATAAAAACGTAACGAGGTTTGGATGAACCTTGTGGATGTGCAGGGTCGATGCATTGAGCAGCACTGTTTGACTCTCTGACCAATATAGAACCAGATGAGGCGATCGGCGATAGCGGGTCACTCGTAGCGTGTTCATGGTTACCTTATCCTGTGCGGAGCTGTGGTATGGACGGAAAGGTGCTCCGACAAGAATGACAGCACCTGAGGCCAGGCGTGCTGGGCTGAGCGAGCATTACCAGCCTTCGAACCGCCGAGAGCGTATAGAATGCCATTGGGACCAGGGATAATCGTAGGCGCAGCGGGTAATCCCAGCCCCCGGCCCACGCCATGTCCCGCATGCGGATAGTTGAGATGCAGGCTGCGAGTGGGTTGACCACTGCCGGCGCGGGCCAGCCGTCGTAGGGCCAGTTCCGCGAGCTGACGCGAAGGCCACACTTGGTCATCACTGCCGGATATCAACAGCACTGCTCCGCGAATGCGTTCCACACAGATTGTCGAACGCTCCCGAACGGACCGGTCCCGCAGTGTTGAAAGGAACCAGGGACTGCTAATGAGCGGTCCAGAAGCACCCGTTGGGAGGGGCTGTGGCCGGGGTATAGCGAACGGAAGGTCCCTCCCCTCCCACGTCCAGGCTGCACAAGCATCGAGACCCGTCGTGAAGCCAGGCCAAACCAGGCTACTGGCGGCGAAGCCCACGACAGCGTGCGCCCATGGGAAGAACGAAGCCAGCAAGAGGGCTAACTCGCCGCCGCGAGACGTCCCGACTACACCGATGCCTGACCCCGAGACCTCTGGCCGGCGTAACAGCCAATGGGCAGCGTTTTGCAGGTACTCCAACGGGATCTGGACAAGACGCTCTGGCAGGCCGGATGAGCCGAAGTACGCGACAGCCAGGGCTGCAAACCCGCGCGAGGCAAGCAGAGCTGCGAATTCCTCGGCGACGACGATTCCACCCTCGGAGCCGCCAAGCACAATGACCGCGGCGGCAGGAATGGGCGCGTTGGGAACAAAGAAAGTGGCAAACAATCCCCCGCTCCGTACATCTACTGTACGTATATCGGGAGCAATTCGCAAACGTGAGAATGCAATCTCCGCGATTCGTTCGCCGCCGATTTCCGCCGATACAGTCGTGGCGATAGGCCGCAGGTCACGCGAGAAGGCGCGGTCGACGGCCGAGGTCATTGACCACCAAAGGCCGAAAGGGTCCTTGCCGTGGTATGTGCCGTCGAGTGGAGACTGCCTCGCAGGATTTATCGCGTCATCTGCACGCGTTTTGTATTCAGCCCAGGAACTGTAGGTTATTCCCGACGAATCAACACAGGACGCGCGAAGAATAACCCGAATTCCGGGCTTGACCCCGCTCAACCGTAGCTGCGGCGGCTCGTCGACCAAAGGAGTATGATTGCCTTCAAGGATGATATTAGGAGTGGTCATGAAGGTAGCCAGTCTCCTGACTATCGGCGGAAAACACGGCCCATGCACCGATGCATGGCGTGAGTATCACAACCCCTCTGGACGCTTCCGCTTCAGAACGCATTTCGTCAGCGAGCATGTCGAGGCCTATCTCTTGCTCGCTTGCGATACCATATAATTGGATCAACGGCAGCATCCCGCGCACCATCTCGACGAGGTAATCGTAACCAACCCAATCGACCGCGTAGCCGATAGGAGCCTCAAATCGCAATTCCGGCGGAGGCAGGCCTGCCGAGACAAAGACCTGCGGTAACTTCGCTCCCATTGAGACCTCTACACCCGCTCGAGCGCGGGCTTGGTCCATCCAACTACGCACCTTTTCCACAGAGGCCAGGCGCGGGGAACTGGTGACGGGCACCGAAATTACTTTCTCCTGGAAAGCGACGATGGCGCCAGGAGCAAGCAGGCGCAACAGACTGCGGAACGCTTCTGTCAGATTATTCAATTCGCGCAGAACGAAGCGACCTACCATTGCATCAAATGGACTGGAGAGAGCCAATGATTCGGCGTCGCCCACCACATATCGTACGTTCGTTATGCCCGCCCTCCGGGTAAGATGTTCGGCGAGCGTGACCAATTCAGCAGAGCGCTCGACTCTCACTACGCTTCCCTCTGGGCCGACGATCTCTGAAACCAAATGGCTCACGGAGCCTAATCCACTGCCGATATCGAGCACGCGCATACCACTTTGAAGCCCAGCATCCACCAGGAAGCGATAGGTGAGCGGATCGTATACCTCTGCTTGAAGCAGCAGTCGGATTGACTCCCGCCGTGCTCGGTCGGCAGGTAGAAGGCTCCCTGGAGATGACGTAGACGAAGGACGAGCTGCTTTAGCCATGTAGTTGCAGACGCCAGTAGTATCGCGACGCAGGAGATTCCATGATACGGATCTTCCATTCCGGTACGAACCCGCCGCGGATAGATTGCAGCTTGCCGTCCTTCCGAACTTGCATCTGGCCCCCAGGCGCTGCAGTGAACGGCGCAGTCACTCTTCGCAGGTAGTCGAACTGGCACATCGACGGCGCCCGGACATCGAAGAAGCGCTTGTATACGAAATTGGAGACAGATACGCCATCGATCTCATAGGTGTCTTCATCTACAGGGTCGCAGATCTCTAGTGCATACTGACCTTCTGGACCGTCAGCCCAGAGATTGAGGAATGGGTCGATGAACCATTCGCATATTTCGTGTGACAGCACTGTGGAGACGCTGAGCGACGTAGTGAGTAACTCACCGCCGTGAGTGAGGATCGGGTTCACGAACACACGCAAATAAGGTCTTCCATCGGGCGTTACGCGATGATACCCGAGAAAGCCTGACTGATCCGAATCGTCGAAAATCGTCAGGATGTCTGCAATAGCCGGGATATGTCGCACGTCCTGATAAAAGACGACCAGGGCTGGGATCATGTCCCAGATTGGAGCCACATGCATTTTGATCTGTGTGGCGCACGCACTGACTGCCTTCTCGACATCAGCAGCCGTAATTATCCTGGACACGCTAGTAACCGCAAGGAACATCACGAGGCTCCTATTCAATCTGAAGATGGTTCATTCCTCATGTTTCAGAGGCTATCCGATCACGCGGTGTCGAGGGAAGAATCGCCGTGCCAACCCATGGTTGCAGCACACTGATACACGGCCTGATTTACCGCCGTCTGGACCCGTTGGCGACGACCATCGTCCATGGGCAGTGTACGAGCGCGAAACAGCAATCGAAGGAGTCCCAACCGCTCGAACCACCTCAGGTTGGACTTCTGGAACCCTTCAGCCATCAACACGCGGATCATCTCCACATAAGGCCGCGCACCGACTCCCAGATAGGCATGTGCGAGCATCCAGCCTGCATCAAAGCCCGGTGGGGCACTCCCGATCTCATCCCAGTCGACCAGCACCAGCCCGCCCGAGCCCCAAACGAAGTTCTGCGGGCTAAAATCGCCGTGAGCCAGAGTGGATTCTCCTTCCGGCATTGCGCTCCGGAGCAAGTTCATGATGAAGGCGGCAGCCGGATGGTCAGAGAAGTGCTGTTCCAGCCGATCAAGCCACATCGATTCGAGCTGCCATTCAGGCACGATGCTGCAGCTGGCGAGGGTCTGGAGCAGATTGACCACGGATCCCCAGGCAGCATCATTAAGGGTAGTCGAAGCGGGGCACTGTCCATCTACCCATTCAAACAGTGCATACCAACCGATGTCTCCCGCGTCCAATACCATCAAGGGGCGTGGACAGAAGTGAGGCCGTATCCGCGCGAGCGCCGCTAGCATATCCAAGTAGCGACCCGGATCTCGGTTGTCCCGGATCTGCTTCAATACGAATCTGCCAGCGGCTGCATCCACTACAAACGCTGAACGACCAATGAGCCTGATAGCTGAGATCATGCCCACCTGCTCCTCGAGTGTGCGCCAGGGCAGCTTCTCCTTGAGCGCCTCAACGCGCTGTACGGAGTTCTCGAGCGCTGCAAGTTCCACAGACTCGCCGAGCAAGCAGCGGGCAGACTGTAAGGCTTGCCTCGCTTCGCTGACAAAAGCCGCGCCGGCAGCTAAGGCGTTGACGCACATGTCGAGGTGAACCGCCCCTGAGTCCGGCGAATCGGGGAAATGCTCCAGCCATTGGCGTAGCCACGGAAGAGCAATCTCCGGCCGCCCCCACTCCCTGCAGACAGCCGCAAGCTGGCGCAGCCGCTCTGCTGCAAGCTCACCCCAATACAGCGGGTCAACGCGTCCGGTGCTCAACAGGAATGCATGTTCGTACTGTCCCCCAAGCCGTAAAGCCTCGATTTCCAAATGTTCCAGGCCCCATGACTGGATCCCATCGGTGTGCATCGCCTTAACCACGCGCTGCAGCGGCTTGAGCTTTCCGGCGTGCGCGACGAGCGACATGCATGCGAGCCTTGAACTCAGAGTGGCTCGGGACATAGCGCCTCGGCTAACATTTACAGAGAAGCTGGAAGAGCTGTTCCCAGGATAATCGATCCCAACCGGCTGATCCATCCCGTTGAGTTCTAACCCGGCCATTCGGCGACTCAGCGGGGCTCGAACACCGGAGATCAGAAGCGAGCGCAGCTCGTCTGCTTCTCTTGCCGTCCGGTGGACAACGCCGGCCAGCGACGCGCGTATTCGAGTCACGTCTGTGAGGTGAATGGAGAACAGGTTTTGCCACGACATGTGCATCAGCGGCGCAGTGTTCGCAAGCAGACCAGCGGCGGGAGCAGCTGGCTCTCCAGGGGCGGGGATATCGCCATTCGCCAGGTTGGCGGCAGTTGCGTCCATTGCCGCTTCCAGCTCCTGCCGATACAGGCGGCGCACCCGCCGCGGGTGGAAGCGAAGCGCTTCGTGGCGGCACACGTCACGGCCTGGCGGAGCTTCCAAGACCGACTGGATCGCGTCAGCAATGTGTTCTGCTGGGACATCCATCCCAAGCATACTCCCCTCGACCGGTACGCACGATCCGCCGGCACCGATTATCTCGGGGAAGCCGTTCCAATGGGTGGCGACAACCGGAACGCCGGCCCCGAGCGCCTCGGCGATCGATTTGCCGAAGGATTCCTCAGTTGTGACGGAAAGATTTACCAGCAACCGCGCCTCGCTGAGAAACCTGCTCTTGTTTTGCGGACCGGTAATCTCGCCAACAAGTTCCACTGAGTCGTCCAGCCCCAGCCTGGCAATCTTCGCAAGCAGACACTGCGCATAAGCTGCGGTATCCAGCGCCAAGGAAGACCGGGTAGGGCCTGCGATCCGCATGCTTGCATCGCGATAGCCTCGCTTACCCAGCAGCGCCATGGCCTCAATTTGGCGATGGAGGAGCTTGGACGGCTGCAACCGGGTCAGGCTGACGATGTGGGTCCGGCGGCTGGTACGGTAGAATGGGAGAGGGCGCATCGGATGCGGCGCCACGCGCGTATATGCGGCGAGTTCCGGGCTCAGAAAGTCGATGACATCTCGAGCGCTGTGTGTAGGCGCGATGATAACGTCGCCGCTTCTCAGCAACGGGCGTAGAAGAGCCCATTCAAGTCCGTATACCCCTGGCGCGTGCGCGATTAACAGCAAACGAATTGGTGCGGCGCTCCGGTTGCGGAGGTACAGGAGGAGCGGAGTCAACGGAATCCCGATGTAGTTGGGACAGAGAAAATCGAACCCCGCGGTCGCCGAGCGGAACATCTCGTGAACAGCTTTCTCATCTGGGCGAATCATCTCCCCGCTAAAGAGCGAGCCCAGCCACTGCGCCAGAGCGACTTCGCGTACTGAAACCTCGGGGTAGAGGTTGCGGGTAAAGGAGTCGTCGAACAACTGCCCACTGATTAACCCACCTCTATCCGTGGGTCGGAGAATACGGATCATGGATCAAACTTCTGCCCCCTGGAAACGTCTGTACCTTGCTCTAGCAATTCCTGGCCGTCGCCTTCCTCGTCACTCGAGTCAATCATCAACTTAAGCATCGCCAGACGGGCCCGACGTGCCTGGCTGAGTTCCATCTTGAGGTTGCCAATAGTATGGAACCCTGCTTCCTCGGCCCATTTAGCCGGGTCTATATCTATGGAACACTCTGTCCATGAACGATGCTCGGCCAACAGTTCCGTAACTGAGATCTGACTCGTATTCATGGGCTCCTGGCTAACCTCCGAGGCAACGAGCCGCTCTTGCGCGGCCGCCCTCGCGACCCAGTCCGGATACTGGCCTTTGAGCCGCAACTCGTCTAGAATCACCTTCGAAGAGCGCTCCATCCAGATCGCGATCAGAAACCAGCTATGCAGACGCCGGCAAAGCACAATCTGTGACATCAGGTCCCGGAACTCTTCAACGTTCAGGTGGTTAGAAGCGAGCCACGCCGAGAGGGCTGCATCGTCCGTCAAACCCTTACGCTTGCAGAACCGCGCACATTCGGCTTCGAGCGCATCATCACTGACCTCTAAGCCAAGAATCTCGGCTAGCGAGTATACGACGGCGCGATTGAGCCCATTAAAGTTCAGCTCATCGAATTCAGGGTTGTGCAGTGCGACATAATTGCTAATCGACTCGAGGTGCAGCTTGACGCTGCTGTGCTGGACCTGGCGATCGCGGTTATAAAGCGTCTCGAATGCCGTCGATCGGTTGAACTTGAATGTGTTGTTTCCCTTCCGGCCGTTGCTCTTCGAGGCTGGCAACTGCTTGATGGTGTGTAAAAGCTCGATGGCATCCTGGCGTTTGAGGTCGACGTAATTCGTCTCGATGAAAGCGTCTAAGGCATTGAGTTGGGGTCGAGGAAGACCTTGGGCGATAGCCGCCTCGAAGATAACCCGATAGGTGCGGTGGGCGAAGTAAATCGATTTAGCGATTGAAAGAAGCTGTGCGAGCTGTCCCGAGTCAATGATGCCTGCGGCATGCGCGGCCTGAAACGTTGCGCGGACGTTCACCATTGGCTCGGATAATTTCTGATATCTCAACTCGGCCGATGCGTGCGCGAGCGCTACTTCGTCGTCGTCTATCAGCTCACCCGAGATGTACTGCCGATAGATCTCACCAACTCCTACCATACCGAACTCAGAGGTTTCAGCGGCTCGCAGAGCGCCCATGCTGCTAGCACCGTACACCATAATCCCCTGGTCAAGCGCGTACAGTATTTCTTTATGCCAAACTGAGAGTGATTGCAGGAACTCACCGTCAATAAAACCGATCACATCCGGTTGTTCATTGACCGTAGCAGTTAAGAGATCGCATTGCTTCGCTGGCGGCAAGTAGACTGCATCGAGGATTTGCCGGGCTTCGTCAAGTGGAAGCGACGGCCCCAGGAAGATGACCGACTTCATGCTATATCCTTTCTGCGAAAGCCCTGGCGCGCCGCCCGGGAGTGTAGAAGTCGAACATGTAACCTTCTAGCCCGGGCACTACAACCTTGACTACATTAACCGGAAGACCGTTCCTGCTGAGATCAACCACAATCGCCTGACGCAAGCCGGCACGCTGAAGTTTACAAAGAGCAATGTGCGTGTCGCCTTCGAACGTAGTTGTCGCCTCGGGAACGCGGCTTCGTGCATCTACATTAGGAGTTAGTGCTTGCATGGCTGGAATTAGCAGCGATTCGTCCGCCTGCTTGAGGCGCATGTAACTGTGACGGAAGACATCGTCCCGTGAGCCTGCGATATATATAACCCGTCCCTGCGCCGCCTCGGTAATGCAGCGGATCATAGCGACCTCCGGATCAAGATGCGCACCATAACCTCGATAGACGCCTATACTTGGAACGCGGAGATCGTAAAGGTACGCCATGTATACCGGGATATCGGTGTCGATTGTGCAATCGAAGAGTACAAGACCGATACCTGCGTGCCGGAGGCGCTCCAATAGCTCTAGCACGGTGTCGTATGGGATCGTTGTTGTGTCGACAATGGGGGGAGGTTGCTTGGCCGTTAGCCAGCGTACGCGGACGCATGCTATCGCGTCCCTCTCGATCACTTCGAAAAGCCCAGCGTTGATCGCCTCAAGCAGGTTGTTGCCAGATGCGAGCCCATTCGAGGTTACCTGGAATGTATTGAGATCGCGGTCGCGTAGTGGATGCCGTCCCATATATACTAGCCACCACGGCACCGCAACCTCCTCCTGATTCATCAGGTCCCACCCCATAGTCCATCGAAATGGCCACCACTCGGTGAAGAGATGATGCTTGGTAAAAGGCAGATCCTCGATTGCAATGCGAGTTCCAGGAAGGTGCTCGTATGGAAGCTGAAAAGTCGAAAGCTCCGGCTCTTCTGCGTGGAACACCTCCACGGTCTCCATCGCCGCAGAGGTCAGTGCAGCTTCTATCGAGAAGCCTTTGCCCGAGCCTTGACTCAGTGTGGCGGCATTCGGCCGGATGGCGAGTGTGACAGGAATACCGATCCAGTCTAGATGCGTGATATTTGCTAGCCGCGTGATTCCGAAGGTGGAAAAATGAGGCTGAATTCGTTCGAGAGTCTCAGCAGGTGGAATGCTTCGCTGAGTACCGTGCCAGTATCCCTTCTTGCATTGGTATGCCTGTCCCCGGTAATGAATCGCCAGCGATTTTATGTTGTCCAGCACTTGGTCTATAATAATCACAGCACCCTCCCGAGTTCCCTTATTGGAACATCACCGCATTATGAATGTAGGGAGAATAAACAAGAAAACGAGCTATTCCGGTTACCTATCAGCAAGGAAGGCTGGTTCGCCAGCAATCTTCCTCTTATGGCTCTCCGGCGCTCGCCTGCCTTATAGATTGTTACATAATTAAAACATACACCCACACCTGAAAAGTCTCAGGCTACCCGGCGCGAACTCCACGCTGCGCCCTCAGACCTCTCAGGTGTGGGCTATTCTGAACCAATTAATCAGTCTCTTAGTCGCCTGTGCAAGCTGCGGCAGCTGCTCCAGCGGCAGCAGTCGCAACTGCGCCGACCCACTCGACGACTCTCCCACCGGGACCCACAGGCGGAGGGTTTTCGGTGGTACACAGGATCTCCATCTCTTTCCTGATCTCATCTCGGGTGGGTTTGTCAGCTTGCTTCAGATGCCCTTTGCTGACGAGGATCTGTTTCCGCTTATTCTCGTCACCAGCTCTGAGCAGTTCGTCCACCAACCCAGGGTCACGTTGCAGTTTACCAATAAGACGTCGGATATCACTCTTTTGAGTAGGCATAGTATCCTCCTTGAACATGATTGGGCTAAAATCTTTACTATGTTACTCCGAATTATCAGATTAGTCAAGTATTAATTCTCTGAACTTCGGACAAGAGTTCGGACAAAATGAATGGGAGAGAGCCTCCGACAACAGATAAACTTGGTTATCCACAACCATTTACCGGTAGGAGGCTCCCATGGACAAGTTTATCCGTATTTTTGAATTTGCGCAGCAACTTTTCAGTAATGCCAAGACCGCCAAACAAGCCAGCCAGATTATCGAAGGGATCATGGAAGCTCGCTCTCCGCGGCTCAGTGAGATCGCAGCCAAAATGCCAGGCAATACAGACGCCGGCTACAAGCGCCTTCAGCGCTTTCTGCAAGACAACGATCCGCGGGAAGCACTCAAGATGCTTTTCAACGAAGAAGCGGATTTTGTGATTGTGGATCCGACGGAGATCGAGCGTCCGCATGCTGACCAAACCGAATATGTGGGCACTCTGATGGACGGGCAAACCAAAGGCTTTTGGATGCTGACCTTGGCGACGCCTCTGAGAGGCAGAGCCATCCCCTTTCATTTCCTGACCTATTCTTCGCGCACCATTGAAGACCAGCCCAGTTCACGCAACCTGGAGCATTTCAAGGCCATTCAAGAAATCCAGCAGTTGATCGGACCGTGTCCGATTGTGTTTGATCGGGAGTTCTCTTATCGAGAGCTCTTGAACAGTCTGGTCGATGCAGACGTGCGTTTCGTCATCCGCTTGAACATGGGCGCCAATCCGCCGCTTTTCTACTATGATGCCGAACGCAAACAGCGCCTGCGTTTGTTGGTCGCCCCGCTCAATAAGCCCAAAATCTACCGCCAGGTCTATTACATGGGCGAAGTCTGTTTGAACGTGATTGGCATCTGGCGCTATGGCTTCAGTCAACCCATGTGGATCATCACCAACATGGAACCTGAAGCGGGCTTGGCGCTCTACTTCCAACGCATGAAAATCGAAATCTGTTTCCGGGATTTGAAGAGCCTGTTACACATCCACAAAGTACAGTATCCTGGTGGATAAAGAAATTTATCTCCTTCATGATATTAATATCGGTGTAGCGGTTGCCTGGGATGACGGACTAATCGTACCCGTAATCCATAACGCTGATCGATTAGGGTTGTTGGAGATCTCAAACCGTCTGAACGATATTGCTGCCCGCTCCCGTGCAGGGAAGCTGGTCCCTGGGGATGTTTCGGGTGGAACTTTTACGATTTCCAACTTAGGACCGTTCGGGGTCGAACAGTTTACGGCGATTATCAACCCACCCCAGACCGCCATTTTAGCAGTGGGTGCTGTGCAGCGAGAAGTCGTTCCCGATCAAGTGGGGCAGATCAGTGTGAAACCAATCGCCCATATGACAGTTGCGACAGACCATCGTGTGACCGATGGCTTCAAAGCCGCCCGGTTCCTGAAGGATCTCAAGGATGTGCTGGAAAAGGGGTGGTTGTTGCAGCTTTAGTTCTGGTGGAAGGAAAGGCTGTATTTTTGCTCCCATATCAAGTTGACCCATGGTCGGCTCGAATGCCCAACCAATAGATTAAGAAACAAGGATTTGAGCAATGAGGCTGATTGACTGACAAAACTTAAGTAACCTCCAAGCGCAAGGACGATAAAATCGCGATGGGTTTCACGGCCTGTCGTTTGGAGGCGTAAACCGGTTCTGGGTCTGGACCGGGTTCAAACCAAAAGAACGGAAGCAGTCTTTTTCCATGAGCAAGGGCATGATCGATCCAACGCCAGCCGATCTGAAAATAGCTCAAACCACGGTTCCAATGGGGATCGATCAAGTGTCGCTTGCCCATGGCCACGATAGCGACACCGCTGCTGACCAGGTACAAAGTAGCCGTAGCCAGGATCAAGCCCAAGCGCGACAAGGCAGCCGCATCCCGGATCTGGCTGGCTTCCAACTGAAAGCCGGCCGATTTATCGTCCAAGAAATTCTCTTCGATATCGAAGCGCAGAGCGTATTCGTCCAAGGTCTCCAGGCTGGTAGGCTCATCGCTCAAGATGCCCCACTCTTCAAAACCGCGTACGGTTTGCACATGCGCCAATGCCAGGTGTACGGGTCCAAACCAACGATCGGTGATCCAGACTTTGTGCAGAAAGAGTGCCTGTCCTTTGGAGGGCATCAGCCTTCCCACTTTGGCGCGGGGTTTATTCACGCGGTAGACCCAGAAAGAGCTTTTCAAGCGGATACGGAAGCTCCAACCCAGATTGCGGGCCTGGATCAGCAGATTCTGATCGAAAAAACCACGGTCTGCCAGCAAGATTACTTGGCAGCGTCTCGGAAGCACCGCAGCAGCCTCCGCCAGAATGACCTGATAGTTTTCCAAAGCGACGGAAGCACTTTGGCTGGCCAAAACGATCCAACTCACCGGCAGCGCTCGGCCTCGGTAAACCAGCGCCACTCGCACCACCGTGAAGCGCCCCCACAGTTGACTGCTGTCCAAGGCAAGATAGATTCTTTGGCCCTCCCAGTCCGTCAGGACGGAGCGGATCAATCTCCGATATATGTGGCTGGGCAGAATGTGTGGATTGTCCAGCCAGCGGGCAAGTTGTCGCTCTTTACTGGCAGCGTTCGCTCGGCCAAACCGATACAGGCCCCATCGACTCAGATGGATCTGCCCGCTCAAAATCAATCCGACCACCGCCCACACAAACGTGGTCAGAATGCGCAGGTCATGAAATCGAACACCATTTTGCCAGATGAGATCCATTATGATACGATACAGTGTGAGGCTATTGTCCATTTCTCACCTCCTACGGCTTTTTATGTGTGGCAACATAAGTTTGCCATAGAGGGAAATGTGGCGATAGCCTTATCTTGTTAAGATTTGTCAGTCAATCAGCTAAGAAATACTATCCTTGCACTTTAAGAACTTCATCGAGCCAATTGGCTGCAAATCTGATCCACGGAAAGGCTGTCTCAACTCAAGGCCGTTAAGGGACCCTAAAGAATTATCCCGTATAACTTTTCCAATTGGGGTTTTTCAACAGGCTGATTTCTTACGCGACATGACAGCCAGGCAGCAATCAGAACCACAGAAAGAATAACCACATTCTCTTAACAAAAAAATGTGGGCGATTATCCGATAGTATCTGCATTCGGGCTTAAATTAAATTCGGGAATTATTCGTCTCTGCGTTCTCTCTCGTGCATCTCCTGCAATTCCTTCAGCGTCTTCGGTTCAAAATGCAGGTCCCGCTCAATCGGCAAGCCCAGCGGTCCTCTGACCTCCTCCAGCTCTTTGAGCGAGAAATAACCCAGCTCCAACTCCATTCCCGAAACCAATCCAAATAAGATATCATCCCCATCGAACTCGCTGGCGTACCAGGTCCAATTGCTGTCGGGGGTGAAGAACTTCACCAGAGCCAGGGCTTCTAACCCCTTCTCTTCACCATTATAGAGCGGAGGCAGCTTCTCACGGCTCTCGTCATCAAGCAACCCCGTCTTGCGTGGGATCTCTGCCCGCACGTCGGAAAACAACCATATGCCAATCATATCCAGGTCTTCGATCTCAGCCAGGGCGCCATCTTCATCAGTAAAATCAGCCAACAGCTCAAATAACCTGCCGCGGTTGGTTTGAAGCGTTGTGCCGATATCCGCCGATATGCTATTTCGACGCTGTTCCAAGATCGACTGGACCTCTTCTTGAGTAAGCCTTTTGCTCTGTAGCTCGGGGGTCAGGTTGCTCTGGTACCAGAACCACTCGTCGGTGATCCAACGCTCGCGGTACTCGTGATATCCCAGTCCATAGAAGGTCATGCAGATACGCCCTTGAATCCCCGGACGGCTGGTGGTGACGAATAAGAATTCCCCATAGTTGTTGTTCGAATCTTTGATCTCATGGACCTGGGTTAGCTTATCCTCCAGGATTGCCTGGAAGCGCTCCTGGCTCACCCTCCAGTTGAGCTGCTCCTTCTCGGTCAGGCCGAATAATTCATATGGTCGCTTGGGGGCAGGAGTGGATGGCATTTCATGGGTCATATCCCTCCTGAAAATACTAACGATTAATCGCCAATACCGGTCATGGCAGAATAAATCTGATCGAGAAGCTCCTCGGCTGTGAACTGGTGAGTTTCTTGCCACTTGTGCAGCTCTTCGGGTGTTGCCAGGCGGCGGTGGATGAACCACTGCCACTGTTTGGAAGGCTCAGTCAGGCCAACGCCGGGGTAACGCCCGACTTCGAAGAGACCTTTATCGGTAAGCGCTAAGGAGTGGGTGACGCAATCCATGAAGCCGCTGTAACCGACGGGTCTCGGGTCGAAGGCAAGCACCTGGTGGTTGGTATCATCATACTCCTTGAACTCCATCGGGTGGATTGCTCCTGCGATCAGGGCTTGCTCTGCCTGTGAGATGCCGGGAAAAGGGGTCTTGAAGCCCAATAACTCCAACCTATCAGCATCGATCTCGAAATCGACGTCTTTCAGGCCAACCTGGAAAGCGTATTTATTCTCTTTACTGCGTTGGACGAACGTCTCTATCTCCCGGATCATCTCCTCGGGAGTGATGCCGCACCATTCGATATCCCCCATATTATGATCATAGCATCAGGATTTATTCAGTCAAGTCGTGATTGGTTGTTCAGTTGATTGTGTGATTATTGAGAAGTGATGATTTCCCCCGGAGGGTAACATAAAATAGTCTGAAAACACTAAAAGTGGGTCCAGCCAGCCCCCTGGCCGGCCAAGATTAATCAAGAGGTAAAAGAGCTCTTGGAATTTGCGATGGTGCCCAGCATAATAACCATTATTGGCCACAACCCGCGCAAAGCTGCTCTAACAGTTCTCGATAATAGCAGTAATTCTCCCACGAAACATCCTCGCGCACACGACCATCCAGGAGCGGTGCGTAGCCACCCTGCTCCAACAGAAGCGGCACCTTTTCTTCTAGTTCTCGCTGGATCGACTCCTTATCCTCACGTAGCACATCCAGGTCTAAACCGCCAATCAGGCGCAGATCGCGGCCAAATTCACTTCTCAAGCGGGGGTAATTCATTTCCAGAGCACGGACCTCCACTACCCAGAGGCAGTTGATCCCTACCTTCAGAAGATCCGGGATCAGCGGATAGATGTTTGCATGGGCGCGTAAGATGATCGTCCGAATATTGTAGCGGTGCAGCACCTCAAAAACAGGTTGGTAAGAGGGCAAGACCACCTCACGATAGGTGCGCGGCGAGATCAGCGGCCCGCTGTTATTGCCGATCGGCTCGCCAAAGACCGCCGCATCAACCTGGACATCTCGTAAGACACGCTCGGCCATTCGGGCATTGAACTCTCCCTGGATCTTAAGCATTTTGTGAACGACACGCGGTTCGTCTTTGACCAGCAACATCATCTGATAAAACCGGCGCCAATCATCAACGCCAATCGACTGGAAAAAGCCGCGGTGTACGCGCAGCATCACGATATGCTGGCGATCTGCCCAACCCCGCACACAGGTATCCCAATCTTCGGTTAGACGAGCTGGATCGTCCGGGTTCAGGGCATCCTCCAAAGCATCCAACGCATCCAGCGTCGTCGGCCACGGTTCGAGGTCCGGGGATGGGTACAGGTCTGGCTCGATTTCATCCCGTTCGTCGATCGCGAACAATTCTGGAAGCACCGCTCCGTCGGGCATACCCTGGAGGCGCCAGGCATCCAGCACTTCTTCCCTTTGTCCTTCATCGAAAAGCGGAGGGCGGTCCGGTTGACCGGACTGCATTGTTTCCAGGAATCGCTGCCTAGAATTCATCATCTGATTATAACCACCTATCATTCATTGACGGGGAACAAAGGTATTGCACCTGGGGTGATGATCTCACCATGAGTGCGTATGGTGGTTCCTAGGAACATGTATTCATCCATGGCTGCAGCTTCCAGATCATCCCACGTCACTCCCTCATTGTGCAAAGCCTGGTAGAGGTCCATACCCGCATCTGAATTCCCCCCTGGATGATGCACACAAACGATCAAGCGGTCTGGGGAACCCATTATATCCATTGCCTGCGATAGCCACCAGTAGCGCAAGGGGTAGCCCAGCTCCTTAGCCTGACTGATGACCCGGGTGATATCCGCCTCTCTGGAAATCGCCTGGTCGAAGATGTAGGCAGCATAGAAGTCACCCGGATGCAAGATCTCGATAAGCGGCTCCCTCTTACTATGTCGGGTAGCCGAGCGAATATTTTCCGGTGTTGTCTCCCGGCGTTCAATCGGATTCATGATGTGATTATATAAAGTGCGTCAAGTATGTTAAAGTAGCAAAGAGCCCTAGATAGAGCTCTCTGCCACAATCGCACCAGGTTAGCTGGTCATCACCTGGCTGGCCGGTTTCTCAACAAAATAGAGATCTCGTTCAATCCCGATCCCCAATGGTCCTCTGTACGACTCCAACTCCTCCAGGGAAAAGCTTCCCCATTCATCATTCCAGTCCCCAAATATCGAGACATAGCCGAAGAATGTGCGGGTTTTGATGTCGTACTCTGTAGCGTACCAGGTACCTGCACCGCACGGATTAAAGAACTTGGCGATAATGAGCGGGTCTTTGACCTCGGCTTGTGATCCGACCTGAGTAAACCGTCTTTCAAGCTCTTTTGTCATCAGTTTCATATTCTCACCCCCTTCCCAAAATGGTCAAATGAAGCATCCATGCCTTCATAACTGTCCCAGCTCACACCCGGTGCTGGCGTCAGGGAGGAACCCCGACCGTGGAACCATCGAGGGCAAGTCCTTGACGCAAGAAAGCGCAGGGTGTGAAATGGAGGTTGGTATTTATCTGGCACAAAGTGCCCGCAATCGGGGGTGGGTGGGTTCGCCGCCTGGGAGCCCCTCCGAGGGCTCCCAGTATTCCCTAAGCCTGCCTGCTGGCAAAATATTCGTCGATGGCCTCAGCAATCAATCGCGTCATCGGCTTGCGGGTGCGCTGCTTCTCCAACCAGAGGCGTCGCAAGTGCTCTGGCAGGATGCGCGGGCGGTAGTAGCCCATCCGCTTGATGTCGTACTCAGGTACGTTGAACGCCGCGGTTTGGATTTGTCGAACCATATCGCTTTTTGTACTCCGGCCTGGGAAGACCCAGCCTGTCAAAGAGGCTAAAGACTGCGACGCCGGCTTTTTTCAACCGCTCGGCTTCGTAGGTTGCATGGCGATACTGAGCGCGGATATCGTCCAGGATAATCCGCAGGCAGGCGCCCATTACCTCGACCAGCTCAGGATCATGTGTGAAACCAGGGGTACTCTTGGGAGCTTCCATTGTGCTCACCTCCTCTCTACTTGTGCGCTTGCTGCTAATGACCGAAAAACGACCAGCTGCCGCCGCACGTCATATTCAAGGCTTTGCCCTGGCTTGACGTGCGTTTAGCGGCAGCTGGTACGATCCCGCTGGACGTTTCAGCCAGCGAGCGCACTGCATTTGGCGGCGAGGGGGTACAAATAGTACTAAGTACCGATTCCGATTGCACATTTGTTACTTGGGAAAGTTCCGTACAAATCAAGGATAGCGATTCATAAAGTCAGCCTTTGCTCGATCAAAATCACGTTGCTCCTCGGGGATATTGCCTAAGTATTCAAGGGCTTGGGCGTGCAGGTCATCGATGAGCTGCCAGTGGTTGAAATCCTGGGGGATAACTTTCGTATAACGGTATTCCAGATCGTCCCCAAAAAGCACAAGATAAAGCTGTTCCTGGCTAGCCAAACGGCTGAGTACGTTGGCCTGATCTTCATCGGAGATGTTCAAGAATGACTCGAATAAATACGGACTTTGCGGACGGTCGAGGATCACCAATTTCAGCCGGACCAGAGGCGCAGTGGGCATTTTGACCAGTTGCCAGCGGCTGACCACATTCTTTTTCCGGAATCCTTCAATGTCGCTGTCGGATGCATGACAGATGTGGATTACCCCAATATCCGCTTCGATAGCCAGGCAGCCATAGCCAAAATTAGCGAACAGCTCCTTGATTTCCCTGGGGAGCACAGGGGGATATCGGGGAACATCTTCTCGGTTTTCATTTTTGTCGGGTAGTGGTGCTTTTTCTGACGATGAAGACATAGTGAGTAAAAAGCGCCCAGCCAGACTGAGCATTTTACCCTTCGCCAGAGCTGCTCAAGTTAGACGGGCGCTAGTTCTGGATACTGGCACTAACTTATGGAAATACCCGCCAGTTAGTAATCCTCATCCATGGGCAGCTCCTCCTGCTCATCATCTTCGTCATCATCGCGCCTGCGCTTGGAGCCGCCTCCATGCATTCCTTGGACCATCATCTCGAAAGTTTTTGAGAATCCCCGGATCGCATCGGGGAAAATGATAATCGTGGAACGCTGCCGCTCGTCACTGTTACGGTTATAGCGGCTCTCCGTGATTGACAGGTAATTCTTGCCAGATTTGGCCTCGCGGACATCGAAGAAGTAAGTGCGGGATTTAGCCTGCACGGTCTTGCTCAGCTTTGCTTTTTTCATGAATTCACTCACCCCCTTTTAGAATCATGATCAATCCAGCATACACAATCGCCAGCATATTCGCCAGCAGCGCCCGCCTTCGGTCGATGCCAACGCTGTGCATGGGGATGGACTCGCCGGAAGCGGTCTTTGCGACGGCGAAGGAGCGCGGGCTCAAGAGCCAGTGTGAGACTGAAGCCTGGCGCAGCAGCTATGGTGCTGCGCGGTGGAAGTGTCACTCTGGCGATTATTAGAATTGAAGGTAGAATCTGGTTGATGTCTCCATCCAACGCGAGCGAATACCAACCAGGACTGGATGAGCTGATCTCGCTCAGTGAAGCTGCCAATATCAGTGGATTATCTTCGGATCACTTAAGACGGTTAGTCCGTGAGGGGGAACTCTGGGGGAAAAAACTTGGCAGGAATTGGGTAACTACAGCCGAAGCAATCAACGAATATCTTGCCCAAAATAGAAGACCCGGCCCAAAGCCAAAAGGTTGACAATAATACCCGATATCGGGTATAATACTGATAGCTTTCGGATCTTTCATT
>Ga0209592_1000017_pt1 | contig 47965 bp, 47 predicted proteins | sample PPLLak2March2015_2_FD_187251 | JGI IMG/M metagenome (GOLD analysis project Ga0209592, IMG submission 187251) | Freshwater sediment microbial communities from Prairie Pothole Lake near Jamestown, North Dakota, USA - PPLs Lake P8 Core (3) Depth... | ecosystem: Environmental > Aquatic > Freshwater... | reverse complement strand
GATCTCCGACGCGTTCGCCAGGGTGCACAAGGGCCTCGCGATCCGCTGCCCGGTGCTCTCGATGCACGGCGACGAGTCGGACATCGTGCTCGACTGGCGCCACATCGCGCGCTGGTCGCGGCTGCTCGGCGCGGAGGTGACGGTGCTGTCCTTCCCCGGCGCCTGGCACGACCTCGTCTGCTCGCCGCGGCGCATCCGCGAGGAGGTCTTCAGCCAGCTCTTCGCCTGGGCGGAACGAGCCGTAGTGTGACGAGCGTCGCCGCGGCCCACGCGACGTAGAGCGACGTGAAGGCCCACTCGGGCGCCTGGTAGTAGAGCAGCCGCTGCACCCAGCGGCCGATGAACGATTCGGCGCGCATGTTCCCGCGCAGCATGTCTTCCCAGATCGTCAGCGGGCAGGCGATGCCGGCGAGCGCCTCGGCGGCGACGAAGGCGATGGCGCCGAGGTGCAGGTAGCGGAACCACGGATTGCCGATCCAGGCCCAACCGAGCGCGGCGCCGGTCCAGGTCAGGATCAGGCCGCCGACGATGAATGCGACGATCGCGAAGTGAAGGACGAGGAGGGCGTCAGCCGCGCTCACGCGGCCTCGCGGGGTCGGCGAGCCACTCGCTCCACGAGCCCGCGTAGAGCCTCCCACCGGGCAGTCCGGCGTGCTCCATGGCGAGCAGGTTGTGGCACGCGGCGACGCCCGAGCCGCAGTAGTGGATGGCTTCGGCCGGTGAACGCTCGCCCATCACGGCCAAGAAATCCTTCTTGAGGTCTTCCGGACTCTTGAAAGTCCCGTCCGCGTGCACGTTTTCCATGTTGAAGCGGTTGATCGCCCCGGGAATGCGCCCGGCGACCGGGTCGATGGGCTCGGCCTCCCCGCGCCAGCGCGCCGGTGCGCGGGCGTCCACGAGAAGGGCCTTGCCTAGATTGCTCTTCACCTCGTGAACATCAACGGCGAAATCCATGCGCAGGCCGATCGGATACCGCGTTGGCGCGAAGCGCGGTACTTCGCTCGTGACGGGCCTGCCTTCCTTGACCCACTTGGCGAAGCCCCCGTCGAGGACGGCGACCTTGTCGTGGCCCGCCCAGCGCAGCATCCACCATAGCCGCGCCGCCATGGCGCCGTTGCCGCCGTCGTAGCAGGCGACCCGGTCAGCGGGCTTGAGCCCCCGCTGGCCCAGCCAGGCGATGAATGCGCCGGGATCGGGCAGGGGATGGCGGCCGTTGGTCCCGTCCTTGGGCGCGGAGAGGTCGCGGTCGAGGCTCGCGAACGCCGCACCCGGGAGGTGCGCTTCGCGGTACTGGCTTTCGCCGAGCTCGGGCTTGGCGAGGTCGTGGCGGCAGTCGAAGACCCGCCACCGACTAACGGTGCGGCGGTCCGCCTCAGCCAGGTCGCGGCTAAGCTCTGCCGTCGAGACGAGCGTGGAGCCACTCATGGAAATGCACCTCCGCGTCCTCCATCGGCGACTGGTAGGGGCCAGCGTCGTCCAGGCCCTGCTCGTAGAGCGCGCGGCGGCCGCGGTCGAGGCGCTTGCAGATCTCCTCGTCCTCGATCGCCGTCTCGACATAGGCGGCCTGCTGCGCGCTCACGAACTCTCGCTCGAAGAGCGCGATCTCCTCCGGGTAGTAGAACTCCACCACGTTGGTGGTGCGCGTCGGCGAGCGCGGGATGAGGTGCGAGACGACGAGCACGTTCGGATACCACTCGAGCATCAGCCCCGGGTAGTACGTCATCCACAGCGCGCCCTGCTTCGGCGTGGCGCCGTCGAGGAACTTGAGGCAGGCCTCGTGCCAGCGCCGGTAGGTGGGCGTGCCCGGCTTGCCGAGGCCGGCTTTCGCGGCGACGATCTGCACCGAGAAGTCCGATCCGTAGTCGACCGTGAAGTTGTTGCAGTCGGCGAAGTTGCCAAGCCCAGGGTGGTAGGGGTCGACGTGGTAGACCTCGAGGTAGGTCTCGATGAAGGTCTTCCAGTTGATGTCGTACTCGTCGACGCGCACCGAGTCGAGCACGTAGCCGCTGAAGTCCCAGTCGGCCGCCGTCGTGATGCGCTCGAGGTCCCGCGCCGGGTCGCGCGGCCCGGTGAAGAGCAGGCCGTTCCAGCGCTTGAGCGGCGTCGAGCGCAGCTTCACGCACGGGCTCTCGGCGAAATGCGGCGCGCCGAGCAGCTCGCCTTTCAGGTCGTAGGTCCAGCGGTGCAGCGGGCAGACGATGTTCTGCACGTTGCCTTTTCCTTCGAGCATGAGGGCTTGCCGGTGGCGGCAGACGTTCGACAGCAGCTCGACACCGCCGGCGTTGCGCACCAGCATGCGCGCGTGGTCCGCCCAGGCGAGCGTGTGGTAGTCGCCGACATTGGGAACCATGAGCTCGTGCCCGACGTAGTTCGGGCCGGCATCGAACAGGAGCTTCTTCTCCTGGGCGAAGACTTGCGGATCGAAGTACCAGGAAACGGGCAGCTGGGGGCTCGCGGGCCGCAGCTGCGCGAGTCGCACACCTTCGGACATTTCGTTGTAAAGGCCTTAGAAAAACAGTATCTTACCAAAAGATGAGCGACCCTTCAGGCGAGCTTTCCTTCGAGAAGGCTCTCGCCGAGCTGGAAAAAATCGTGAAGCGCATGGAAAGCGGCGAGCTTTCGCTCGAGCAGGCGCTGGCCACGCACAAGCGCGGCCTGGAGCTGGCGCGCTTCTGCCAGGGCCGCCTCGAGGCCGCGCAGCAGCAGGTCAAGGTGCTCGAAGGCGAGGTGCTGAAGCCGTTGTCCGCCGCGGCCGACCCCGCAGTGGACCGAGATGAAGGCGACTGAGACCGATTTCCAGGCCTGGATGGGGCACGTCCAGGCGCGCATGGAGGCCGCGCTCTCGCGGCTGCTGCCGCAGGCGCAGGTGGCGCCGGCGCGCCTGCACGCGGCGATGCGCTATGCCACCCTCGAAGGCGGCAAGCGCGTGCGCCCGCTGCTCGTGTTCGCCGCGGGGGAGGTGGCCGGCGCGGCTGCCGCGCGCCTCGAGATCGCGGCGGCCGCGGTGGAGCTCATCCACGCCTACTCGCTCGCGCACGACGACCTGCCCTGCATGGACGACGACGTGCTCCGGCGCGGCAAGCCGACCGTGCACGTCGAGTATGGCGAGGCCACCGCGCTCCTCGCCGGGGACGCGCTGCAGTCGCTCGCCTTCCAGCTGCTCGCCGAGCACCGGCTCGCCGACGACCCGCACGCGCAGCTCGAGATGGTGAAGACGCTGGCGGCGGCGGCTGGCTCGCGCGGCATGGCCGGCGGGCAGCAGATCGACCTCGAGGCGACCGGCACCTCGCTCGGCGTCCCGGCGCTGGAGTTCATGCACATCCACAAGACCGGCGCGCTGATCCGCGCCGCCGTCCTCCTGGGATCTGCCTGCGGGAATTCCCTGGGTGAAGCGGAAAAAGCGAAGCTGGACCGCTACGCCAAGGCGGTGGGGCTCGCTTTCCAGGTGGTCGACGACATCCTCGACTGCGACGCGAGCACCGCGACGCTGGGCAAGACCGCCGGCAAGGACGCGAGGCAGGGCAAGCCCACGTACGTCTCGGCCATGGGCATCGCCCGCGCCAGGGAGATGGCCGAGTCGCTGCGCGGGCAGGCGCTTGCCGCCGTGCAGGGGCTGGGCGGCCGGGCCGGGCGGCTCGTCTCGCTCGCCGACTTCATCGTTCTGAGAAAATTCTAGGATGAGCACCCTCGCGGGCGACCTGCCCTCCGGCAAAGAGGCGGGTGGCTACAATCCATCGATGTACGAGCTGCTGAAGACGATCGACGATCCGGCGCAGCTGCGCGCGCTCGAGCGCCGGCAGCTCGGCCAGCTCGCCGAGGAGCTGCGCGCTTTCGTGCTCGAGTCGGTGTCGAAGACCGGCGGGCACCTCTCGTCCAATCTCGGCACGGTCGAGCTCACCATCGCCCTGCACTACGTGTTCGACACGCCCGAGGACCGCATCGTCTGGGACGTCGGGCACCAGACCTACCCGCACAAGATCCTCACCGGCCGGCGCGAGGCGATGGCGCGCCTGCGCATGCTCGACGGCATCTCGGGCTTCCCGCGGCGCTCGGAATCGCGCTACGACACCTTCGGCACCGCGCATTCGTCGACCTCGATCTCCGCCGCGCTCGGCATGGCTGTTTCGGCCAAGCTCAAAAAGGAAAGTCGCCGCTGCATCGCGGTCATCGGCGACGGCGCGATGTCGGCGGGCATGGCCTTCGAGGCGCTGAACAACGCCGGCGCCATGGACGCCGACCTGCTCGTTATCCTGAACGACAACGAGATGTCGATCTCGCCGCCGGTCGGCGCGCTCACCAACTACCTGGCGCGCCTGCTCTCCGGGCGCGTGTACTCGAGCGCGCGGCGGGCGAGCGAGCACCTGCTCAAGCGCGTCGGCGTGTGGGAGCTGGCGCGGCGCGCCGAGGAGCACGTCAAGGGCATGGTGACGCCCTCGACGCTCTTCGAGGAGTTCGGTTTCAACTACATCGGCCCGATCGACGGGCACGACCTGGATGCGCTGATTCCGACCCTCGCTAACATCAGGAAGCTGAAGGGCCCGCAGTTCCTGCACGTCATCACGAGGAAGGGCCAGGGCTACAAGCTCGCCGAGGACGACCCGATCGCGTATCACGGGCCGAGCAAATTCGATCCTTCTATTGGAATCAAGACAACCACCGGCAGCCGGCCGACCTACTCGCAGGTATTCGGCGGGTGGCTGTGCGACATGGCGGCGCGGGATTCCCGCCTCGTGGCGGTGACGCCCGCCATGCGCGAGGGCTCGGGGATGGTGGAGTTCTCGGCGCGCTTCCCCGAGCGCTATTTCGACGTCGGCATCGCCGAGCAGCACGCGGTGACGTTCTGCGCCGGCGTCGCGTGCGAGGGCATGAAGCCGGTGCTGGCGATCTACTCGACGTTCCTGCAGCGCGGCTACGACCAGCTGATCCACGACGTGGCGATCCAGAACCTGCCGGTGCTGTTCGCGCTCGACCGGGGCGGCCTCGTGGGCGGCGACGGCGCCACCCACAACGGCGCTTTCGACTACGCCTACCTGCGCACCGTGCCCAACCTCACGGTCATGGCGCCCTCGGATGCCGAGGAATGCCGCCGCATGCTCACCACCGGCTTCGGCATGAATTCCCCCGCGGCGGTGCGCTATCCGCGCGGTGCGGCGCCGGGCGAGATCGGCTCCGAGCTGAAGACCCTCGAGATCGGAAAGGGCGAGATCAGGCGCAAGGGCAAGCGGGTGGCGATCCTCGCCTTCGGCGCCATGCTGAAGCCCGCGCTCGAAGCCGCCGAGTCGCTCGATGCCACCGTGGCCAACATGCGCTTCGTCAAGCCCCTCGATGTCGACCTCATCCGGCAGATCTCTGAAGAACATGAGCTGCTGGTGACCGTCGAGGAGCATCAGGTCATGGGCGGCGCGGGATCCGCTGTTTGTGAACAAATGACTCAGATGGACGCGAAGAAGCCGGTCCTGCTCCTCGGCCTGCCGGACAGGTTCGTCGACCACGGCGACCCGGCGAAGCTGCTCGCCTCGGTCGGCCTCGATGCCGCCGGCATCGCCGCCTCCATCCGCACCGCGCTCGCGGGCGTGGCTTGAAGCGCCTGCTTGCGGCCCTCGTGCTGATGGCCGCGAGCGCTTCGGCTGCCGCCACCACGGTGATGGTGATGTCCATCGCTCCCAACCGCGTCGACCTGCTCGTGAACGGCGCCGTGGTGCGCGTGCTGCGCCCGGGCGACGTTTCGCCCGAAGGCGTGCGCCTCATCGAGATCGGCGCGCAGGGCGCGCTGCTCGAGATCGACGGGCGCCGCCTGCAGATGGTGCTGGGCTCGAGCACCGCCTCGAGCGTCGTGCTTAGCGCCGACGCGCGCGGTCACTTCCTCGCCAACGCGACGATCAACGGCGTGGCGATGCGCGTGCTGGTCGACACCGGTGCTTCCACCGTCGCGCTCAACCTGACGGACGCCCAGCGCCTGGGCATCAACCTCGCTGGCGCGCAACGCATCGTCATGCATACTGCCGGCGGCGTGCGCCAGGCACTACGGGCGAGGCTGGCCGTGGTGCAGCTCGGCGACATCGTCCTGCGCGACGTCGAGGCCACCGTCAGCGTCGCCAACGAGCTCCCTATCGTATTGCTGGGAATGAGCTTTTTGAACCAGGTGGAGATGCAGCGCGCAGGCAGCACGCTGACGCTGACGCGGCGCCACTAATAGCCGAGTAAATTACTCGGATGTTAAAATGGGATCCATGAAACGAGACCTGCAGAACATCCCCGACGTCCAGTCCACCCCCGATTCGCGCAAGCTCGCGATCGACAAGGTCGGCGTCAAGGCGATCCGCCACCCCATCCGCATCACCGAGCGCGCCGGCGGCGTGCAGCACACCATCGCCACGTTCAACATGTACGTGTGCCTGCCGCACCAGTTCAAGGGCACGCACATGTCGCGCTTCGTCGAGATCCTCGAGGAGCACGAGCGCGAGATCACGGTCGAGACCTTCCAGGTGATGCTGCGCGAGATGGTCGAGCGGCTGGAAGCCGAGGAAGGCCACATCGAGATGGCGTTCCCGTACTTCATCGAGAAGAAGGCGCCGGTGTCCGGGGTGAAGAGCCTGCTCGACTACGAAGTCGTCTTCATCGGCGAGATCAAGAAGAAGAAGCAGAGCTTCCTCATGAAGGTGGTGGTGCCGGTGACGAGCCTGTGCCCGTGCTCGAAGAAGATCTCGGAGCGCGGCGCCCACAACCAGCGCTCGCACGTCACCGTGACCGCGCGCACCAACGACTTCGTCTGGATCGAGGAGATCGTCGACATCGTCGAGAAGCAGGGCTCGAGCGAGCTGTACGGCCTGCTCAAGCGCCCCGACGAGAAGTACGTCACCGAGCGCGCCTACGACAACCCGAAGTTCGTCGAGGACATGGTGCGCGACGTCGCCGCGGTGCTCAACCTCGACAGCCGCATCGAGTCCTACGTGGTCGAGTCGGAGAACTTCGAGTCGATCCACAACCACAGCGCCTACGCGCTGATCGAGAAGACGAAACGCGCCCGCTAGCCGCGTTTCTTCTGGGGTTAGCCTTTCTGGAAGCCCAAGGTCAGGACTACGCCCTCCAGCGCTCCCGCATGGTGGAGGAGGTGGACGCCACGTACGCCGAGACGCGCGCCGAGACCGGGCTTGCCCGCATGTCGCCTGCGGTGCGCGCCGCCCTGGGCAAGGTCGAGCGCCACCGCCTCGTCCCCCCGGCCGAAGTCTCGCGCGCCTACCGCAATCACCCGCTGCCGATCGGCGCCGGCCAGACCATCTCGCAGCCCTACATCGTCGCGCTCTCCACGGATCTCCTGGGAGTGGATGCGAAAAGCATCGTCTTGGACGTCGGAACGGGGTCCGGCTACCAGGCCGCGGTGCTCGCGGAAATCGCCGCGCAGGTGTTCTCCGTCGAGATCGTCGAGTCCCTGGGCCGGCAGGCGGCCGAGCGGCTGCAGGCGCTCGGCTACCGCAACGTGGAAGTGCGCATCGGCGACGGCTACAAGGGCTGGCCCGAGAAGGCGCCCTTCGATGCCATCGTCGTCACCGCCGCCGCGCCCGAGGTGCCGAAGGCGCTCGTCGAGCAGCTCAAGCCCGGCGGGCGCATGGTGATTCCGGTCGGCGGCGACGGCGCCACGCAATACCTGAAGGTCCTGACCCGGCGCGCCGACGGCGGCTACGACGAGCGCCGCGTGCTCCCCGTGCGCTTCGTGCCGCTGGTACCCGGGAAGTAAAGGGGTTCCTTTTAAAACCTTCTGATGAGCGTCATGGTGTGACCGTCGCGCTTCATCTCCAGGCGGTTGAGGAAGCTCATGCCGAGCAGGGTGACGTGCAGGCCGCGCTCGATGACCACGGCGTCGACTCCGGTGAGCTCGATGTCGCCCGCGCTCACGCGGTCGAGCCGGACGCGGAACGCCTCCACCGGGCCGCCCGCGGTGTTCGTCATGGCGCGCTCGCCCTTGCGGTAGTCCAGGCCCAGGCGCACCGCTTCGCTTGCCGGCAACGCCACCACCGTCGCGCCGGTGTCGACGATGAAGCGCACCGGGCTGCCGTTGATCGAGCCGTCCATGAAGAAGTGGCCGCGCGAATCGGCGGCGAGCGTGACGCTCTGCCGGTCGGAGGCCGCGGCGGCGCCGCGGTAGTGCATGCCGCGCTGCAGGACGCGCCGCTTGCCGTCCATCTCGATGGTGGCGAAGTCGCCCTTCACCCCGATCACCTTGATGCCGTTCCAGGTCTGGCCGACCTTGACGGTCTTCGGGTTTCCTCCGTCGAGCGCGAGCACCGCGGCCTTGTCGCCGATCACGCCGATCATCGACACGTCCGCCGCGCGAGCGGGCAGGCAGGCGAGGGCGAGAGCGAGAGCGAGAGCCAATAGCGCAATAATGTGGGACATGAAGCCTGTGGCTGTTTTCAGGGCCGCGCGGACCGAAGGGCCGGGCTATTTTGCCAGCTACCTGGAGCGGCGCTCAATCCCCCTGCAGCTGGTGGCGCTCGACGAGGGCGCGCCGGTGCCGCGCGATCCGCGCCGCTTCTCGGGCATGGTCTTCATGGGCGGGCCGATGAGCGTCAACGACGAACTGCCCTGGATTGCGCCCGCGCTCGAGCTGGTGCGCGACGCGGTGCGCAAGGACGTCCCGGTGCTGGGCCACTGCCTCGGCGGCCAGCTGATGGCGAAGGCGTTCGGCGGCACGGTGCGCGCCACCCCGGTGAAGGAGATCGGCTGGGGCGAGGTGCGCGTGGCGCAGAACCAGCTCGCGCGCGAGTGGCTCGGCGATCTCGCCGCCTTCGAGTCCTTCCACTGGCACGGCGAGACTTTCAGCATCCCGCCCGGCGGCACGCGCGTGCTCGAAAGCGCGCACTGCGCGAACCAGGCCTTCGCCCTGGGCAAGCACTTCGGCATGCAGTGCCACGTCGAGATGACCGAGGAGCTGGTGAAGGTCTGGCTGCGCAGTGGCGCCGATGAGATCCGCGCCTCGGCCGCCAGTCCCGCGGTGCAGAAGCCCGAGGACATCCAGCGCGACCTCGAGGCCCGCCTCGAAGCGCTGCACGCAGTGGCAGACCGTATTTACGACCGCTGGACCGAAGGGCTCTCGAAGGGGTAGTCGTACCGATCAGGCCGCCCGCAGCCGGGCAAGCAGCATGTCGAACCCGAAGTCGGCCGTGACTTCGGCCGGAGCCTCCGACGCGGCAGGGACCACCAGCTCGACGAATCCCAGGGTCTCCAGCTCGTCGATCCACTTGAGCACCTCTTTTTTCGGGCGGCCGCTCATGGCGCCGACGATCTCGCTGGAGGTCATCTCGCCGTGGAGAAGGCCAAGAATGGCCCGATACCAGGTGGGCACGGACTTCTCGCTCCCCAGGGCCCTCGTTCCCGTCGGGAGGAGACGGTAGGTGCGTTCAGTGGTGGTCATCGCTGTTCTCCTCTGTTGCGCGCTCGGCTCGAGACGATTGTTGGGCGGCACGCCAGCGAGCAGGGAGCGACCTCTTCCGCTCTGACAAGTTTTTGCGGCAGCGCAGTTATCAGCTTGTCGCGTATTTATCTTTGTCGCGCCCTGCATCAAGCTTTCCTGACGGCCCCGCACGCTGGTTCCGGCCGTGGAGAAAGGCCTCCGGTAGGCGTTTTGGCTCCCGATCGGGAGCCACGCTTCAGCGCGCTAGTCCCGGAAGTTGATGAACTGCAGGGGGACGTCGGCGACCGACTTCTTCACGAGCTGGATGGCCGCCTGCAGGTCGTCCTTCTTGCCGCCGGAGACGCGCACGGCGTCGCCCTGGATCGAGGCGGCGACCTTGAGCTTGGCGTCCTTGATGAGCTTCTGGATCTGCTTGCCCTTTTCCTGCGGCACGCCGACCTTGACCACCACCGGCCGCTTCACCTTGTCGCCGGAGATCTTCTCGACCGCGCCCGGCTCGAGCGAGCGCACGTCGACGTTGCGCTTGGCGAGGCGGGCGCGCAGCACGTCCATTACCTGCCCGAGCTTGAACTCGTCGTCGGCATAGACGGTGAGCTCGAGCTCTTTCTGCTCCACGCGCGCGTCGGAGCCCTTGAAGTCGAAGCGGGTCGAGATCTCCTTGTTGGTCTGCTCGACGGCGTTCTTCACTTCCTGCTGGTTGACCTGGCTGACGATGTCGAAGGAGGGCATGGCGCTAGCGGGCGTTGAGGCGCTGCAGCGCTTCGATCCAGCGCGCGGTGACGGCGCGGATCCAGTCGACGTCCGCGGGGGACTCGTGGACCGCGAGGACGGTCAGGTCGAGGGCCTTGCCGCGCACCAGCATCAGGGTGCGGGTGGTGAGGACCTGCTGCGGCTCGCCGCCGCGGCGGGCCGGCGGCACCTGGGTGCTGAGCTGCAGGGAGAACACCTCGGGATCCTTGCGCAGCTCAGCGGCGTCCGCGCCCTGCGCCGCGCGCGCGGCGTTGTCGGCGAGCTCCTTGAAGGCGGCCGGCGTGATGCGATCGCGCTCCATGGCCTTGGGCGTGACGACCAGCATGTAGCGGCGGAATTCCGGCGTGTCGCCGGTCATGAAGCGGCGCAGGTCCCCGTCGGAGATCGCGAACATCAGGATCTTGTTCGAGGGCGAGGTCTGCGACTCGGCGAGCTCCTGCAGGCGCGGCGAGCCGGTGAAGCTCGAGTCGGCGAAGCCGGGCGGCGCGTCGAGCGCGATGCGGGCCTCGCCGACCTGCACGGCGAAGGGGGCCGCTGCACATTGCAGCGAGAAGGCGACAAGCAGGGCGGCGAGGGCGCGCACGGCCGCTATTCTATCCTCGCGTATCATGCGGGCTTTCGGAGACCGACGACTTGACGGCGATCCTAGGCGCGCTACCCAAGGGCGAAAAGATCGGCATCGCTTTCTCGGGGGGGCTCGACACGAGCGCCGCGGTGCACTGGATGCGCGCGAAAGGGGCGATCCCTTACGCGTATACGGCGAATCTCGGCCAGCCCGACGAGGCGGACTACGCCGAGATCCCGCGCAAGGCGCTCGCCTACGGCGCCAAAGTCGCGCGCCTCGTCGAATGCCGGCCGCAGCTCGTCGCCGAGGGCATCGCCGCCATCCAGAGCGGCGCCTTCCACATCGCCACCGCCGGGGCGACGTACTTCAACACGACGCCCCTCGGGCGCGCGGTCACCGGAACCATGCTGGTGGTGGCCATGCGGGAGGACGACGTCGGCATCTGGAGCGACGGCAGCACGTTCAAGGGCAACGATATCGAGCGCTTTTACCGCTACGGCCTGCTCGCGAACCCGGCCTTGCGCATCTACAAGCCGTGGCTCGACGAGCGCTTCATCGCCGAGCTCGGCGGCAGGAAGGAGATGTCCGGGTACCTGGCCGCCGCCGGCTTCGAGTACAGGATGAGCGCCGAGAAGGCGTACTCGACCGACTCGAACATCCTGGGCGCCACGCACGAGGCGAAGGATCTCGAGTTCCTCGACAAGGGCATCGGCATCGTCGAGCCCATCATGGGCGTCGCCTTCTGGCGCGACGAGGTGAAGGTAAAGGCTGAGCGGGTCAGCGTCGCGTTCGCCGAGGGCCAGCCGGTGGCGCTGAACGGCCAGCGCTTTTCAGATCCCGTAAAGATGATGGAAGAAGCCAATGCGATCGGCGGCCGGCACGGCCTGGGCATGTGCGACCAGATCGAGAACCGCATCATCGAAGCGAAGAGCCGCGGCATCTACGAGGCGCCGGGCATGGCGCTGCTGCACATCGCCTATGAGCGGCTCCTCACCGGCATCCACAACGAGGACACCCTCGAGCAGTACCGGAGCAACGGCCGCCGGCTCGGCCGGCTCCTTTACCAGGGGCGCTGGTTCGACCCGCAGGCCATGATGCTGCGCGAAACCGCGCAGCGCTGGGTGGCGAAGGCGGTCACCGGCGAGGTGACGCTGGAGCTGCGGCGCGGCAACGACTACTCGATCCTCGACACGCGCAGCCCGAACCTCACCTACAAGCCGGAGCGGCTGACCATGGAGAAGGGCGAGCAGGTGTATTTCACGCCGGGCGACCGGATCGGCCAGCTCACCATGCGCAACCTCGATATCGCCGACACGCGCGAGAAGCTGCGCATCTACGGCGAGGCGGGCTTGCTCGGGGACGCAAGCGCGGGCGGCGTGCCGCTGGTCGGGTCGGGCGCGCCGGAGAAGAAGAAGCGCTAGACGCGCCCGAGCACGAGAAACTCCAGCAGTGCCTTCTGGGTGTGCAGCCGGTTCTCGGCCTCGTCCCAGACCACCGATTGCGGGCCGTCGATGACCTCCGCGGTCACTTCCTCGCCGCGGTGCGCCGGCAGGCAGTGCATGAAGAGGGCATCCTTCTTCGCCGCGCGCATCATCTCCGCGTCGACCTGCCAGTCCTGGAAGTCGCGCCGGCGCTCGGCGTTCTCCGCCTCGAAGCCCATCGAGGTCCACACGTCGGTGGTGACGAGGTCGGCGCCGCGCGCCGCCTGCATGGGGTCTGCAAACGACTCGCAATTCCTGAAGACCCTTTCCGCCTCGATCTCGTATCCCGGCGGCGTGGAAACATTCAGCTTGAAGTCGAACACCTGCGCCGCCTGCAGCCAGGTATTGCAGACGTTGTTCGAGTCGCCGATCCAGGCGACGGTGCGCCCGCGGATCGGCCCGCGCTGCTCCTCGTAGGTGTAGACGTCGGCGAGGGTCTGGCAGGGGTGGTACTCGTTGGAGAGGCCGTTGATCACCGGCACGCGCGAGTGCCTGGCGAAGCGCGAGAGGATGTCCTGCTCGAAGGTGCGGATCATCACCACGTCGCACATGCGCGAGACCACCTCGCCCATGTCCTCGACCGGCTCGCCGCGGCCGAGCTGCGAGTCGCGCGTGGCGAGGAAGATCGCCGCGCCGCCGAGCTGGTGCATGCCGGCCTCGAAGGACAGCCGCGTGCGCGTCGACTGCTTGTCGAAGATCATCACCAGGGTGCGGTCCTCGAGCGGCCAGTAGCGCTCGTAGCGCTTGAACCGCTCCTTGATCCAGCGCGTCCTCTCGAAGAGGTACTCGTATTCCTGGCGCGTGAAGTCGTCGAAGCGGAGGTAGTGGCGGACTTTCGCCGTCATGCCGCCGCGCGCTTGTCCGAGAAGGCCTTGACGAGCGGCGCCAGCCGCTCGACGACTTCCCGGCCCTCGGCCTCGTTCATGATGAGCGGCGGCAGCAGGCGGATGACGTTCTCCGCGGTGACGTTGATGACGAGCCCTGCGTCGAGCGCGCTCTTCACCAGCTCGCCGCAGGGCCGCGGCATCTCCACGCCGATCATCAGCCCCATGCCGCGCACCTCGCTGATGGCATTGCCCAGTGCACTTCTCAGGGATTCCTGGATTTGGCCCCCGACCCGGGCGGCATTGGCGAGCAGGTTCTCTTCCTTGACGGTGTCGATGGTCGCAATCACGGCGGTCATGGCGAGCGGGTTGCCGCCGAAGGTCGAGCCGTGGTTGCCGGGCTTGAACACGCCCCGGGCCCGCCCGCCGACCACGCAGGCGCCGACCGGCACGCCGGAGGCGAGACCCTTGGCGAGCGCCACCACGTCCGGGTGGATGCCGGCGTGCTGGTAGACGAACCACTTGCCGGTGCGGCCCAGGCCGCACTGCACCTCGTCGGAGATGAACAGCCACTCCTTGCGGTCGCAGATCTCCTTCAGCCCGCGCAGGTAATCCAGGCGCGAGACGTTGATGCCGCCTTCGCCCTGGATCGGCTCCACCAGCACGGCGACGACGTTGCGGTTGTTCTCGGCCACCTGGCGAACGGCTTCGAGGTCGTTGAGCGGCACGCGCACGAAGCCCTGCACCAGCGGCTCGAAGCCCGCCTGCACCTTGCGGCTGCCGGTCGCCGAGAGGGTGGCGAGCGAGCGGCCGTGGAAGGCCTTTTCCATGACGATGATCGCCGGCTCGGCGACGCCGCGGTCGTGGCCGTACTTGCGCGCCACCTTGATCGACGCCTCGGTGGCTTCCAGCCCCGAGTTGCAGAAGAAGATCTCGTCCAGGCCGGTGATCTCGGCGACGCGGTCGGCGGCGGCCTCCTGGGTCGGGATGCGCCAGAGGTTCGAGGTATGGATGACGCCGGAGGCGATGCGCGCGGAAAGCGCGCGCGTGAGCTTGGGATGCGCATAGCCGAGCGTGTTCACGGCGATGCCGGCGAGCGCGTCGAGATACTTGCGGCCGTCCTCGTCCCAGAGCCAGACGCCCTCGCCGCGCACGAACGCAACCGGCTGGCGGGCGTAGGTGTTCATGACATGGGACATCCGTTCCCCCTTGAATGAAAAACGGCGGCACAGGCCGCCGTTCGATGAATCCTATCGGTTCAACCCAGCGGCTTCAAGCCCTTCTCCTCCGCGGGCTTGAGCACGCGGATGCAGGGCAGGTAGCCCTCGTGCACGATGCCGTGCATCTCCATGCGCTTGTGGGAATGCAGGAGCCCGCCGAGGTACTCGAGGACCTTGGCGGTGATGCGCTGGCCGGGGACCAGCACCGGGATGCCGGGCGGGTAGGGGACGATCTGGTCGGCGCAGACGCGCCCGGCGAGCGCCCGGTTGACCCGCTCGCGCTCGTCGAACACCGGCACCAGCTCGCCGCCGCAGTAGTAGGCGTCCCTGGGCAGATACCTCAGCTTCGTGAACGCCGGGATCTCCGGCGTCTGCACCAGGCGCCGCGGGTGCCGCCCTTCGCGCGCGATGCGCATCAGCGCGTCGTACAGGCGCGAGACCTTGGAGCGCGTGGTGCCGATGGTGAGGAGCAGCGTCAGGGTGTTGAACGTGGACTTCTCGACCTGGATGTTGAAGCGCTCGAAGAGCTGCTTCTGCAGGTCCTCCACCGTGTAGCCGCAGCCGGAGATGTCGATCGTCACCTTGGTCGGATCGAGGCGGATGCCGTCCGCCTTCACCGCCGGGGGCAGCAGGTCGTCCAGCTCGAGGACACGAAACACCCGGGTCGAATTGATCAGATTCCTGACTTCTCTTGCCAGCTCGAGGGTGCGTGAAAGCAGCTTGTAGCCCTCCATGACCGCCTGCTTGCGCGCCACGTCGAGGCTCGCGATCAGCGCGTACTGCGGGCTGGTCGAGGTGTGCATGTTGAAGTTCTCGCGGAACAGGTGCTCGCGGAACTCGCGGTCGTTCACGTGGATCATCGACGCCTGGGAGAAGGCCGACAGCACCTTGTGCGTCGACTGGGTCGCATAGTCGGCCCCGGCCTCGAGCGCGGTGGGGCGGAACTCCGGATGGAAGCGCGCGAAGCCGTACCAGGCCTCGTCGATGATCACCTTGATGCCCCTGGCGTGCGCCGCCTCGATGATCGGCTTCAGGTCGTAGCGCAGCCCGTCGTAGGTGCAGGAGGTGAGGATCAGCGCCTGCGCATCGGGGTGTTTTTTGATCGCATTAAGAACAGTTCGCTTGGCCACCGGGCCGTACAGGCCGTACTTGCGGTTGAGCGAGGAATCGAGGTAGATCGGCTGCGCGCCGGAGAGCACCACCCCGTGGTGCACGCTCTTGTGGCAGTTGCGGTCGAGGATCAGCTTCTCGCCGGGGGCGAGGAGCGTCTGGAAGATGACCTTGTTGGCCGTCGAGGTGCCGTTGGTGGCGAAGAAGGTGCGTCGCGCGCCGAAGGCCTTCGCCGCCATGGCCTGCGCCTCCGCGATCACGCCCTTGGGCTCCATCAGCGAGTCGAGCATCGGCACCGAGACCGAGAGATCCGCGTCGAAGACGTGCTCGCCCATGAACTCGTAGAAGTCGTTGACCCAGGGGCTGCCGCGCAGCGACTCGCCCGAGGAGTGCCCGGGCGTGTGCCACTGATCCTTCGCCATCCACACGTAGTTTTTGAGCTGGTCGTAGAAGGGCGTGCGCGCGCGCTCCTGGATCTGCGCGTTGAGGATGCGGTAGATGCCGCGGTAGTCGCGCTCCTCGCGGTAGAAGTAGCCGTCCACCGACTCGGCGAACAGCGCGTCCACCACGTCGTCCTCCTTCTCCTGCGCGATGAGGATGTAGACGTCGAGCTCGGGGCGAAAGCGGGTGATGCGCTGCACGAGCTCGAGCGCGGACATCTGCAGCTTGCGGGAATGCTTTTCGTTCTTCTTCCCCTTTTCGTTCCTCTTGCCGTTGCTCAGCGAATACAGAGTGTCGTCGACCAGCACTGCCTGGAAGTTCCCGTCGGCTTCCAGCGCCGCGAGCGCCTCCTTTGCCGTGGTGACGCCGCTGAAAGAGATGCCGAGCGGGTTGTCGAGCGTGCGCGCCGCCGCGTTGAGGCCCTTGACGAACTCGCGCAGCACCAGGTGCTCGTCGTTGATGACGAGGATGCGGCTCGTCGGCTTGGTCACTGGCCCCGCCTACTATAATCGCGCATGCCCGAAGCCGAAGGCGTCGTCGAGTTCGTCATCCGGGGCGTCACCGCCGAGGGCAAGCCATTCCGGCCCAGCGACTGGGCGGAGCGGCTGTGCGGCGTGATGGCGGCCTTCGGCAACGATCACCGGATGCAGTACTCGCCCTTCGTGCACCCGGTCACCGCCAATGGCGTGCGCTGCGTGGTGGTCGACGTGCGGCTGGAAGAGCTCGAGCCGATGGCCTACCGCTTCCTGGTGAGCTTTGCCAAGGACAACGAGCTGCAGGTGCGTGACGGACGGATCGCGGAGCGCACGAGACTCGCCGAACTGCAGCGTGTTGGGGATACTGCCTAAGCTACTTCATGCCCTTCAGGGCATGCGCGAGGCGGCTCTTGTGCCGGTCCCCCGCGTTGCGATGCAGGACGCCTTTGGCGACGACGCGGTCGATGACGCGCTGCGAGTCCTGCAGCGCCTTCGCAGCCTCGGCCGGCTTGCCGGCGGCGATCGCCTTCTTCGCGTTCTTGATCGCGCTGCGCACCTCGGTGCGCAGGCTCATGTTGTGCTCGCGCAGCCCCACTGCCTGGCGGGCGCGCTTGCGGGCAGACTTGATGTTGGCCATGGACCGGGATTCCAAGCAAGGAACAAATTCGGGGTGCGGATTCTAGCATGAACCTGCTGCGCGCCCTGGCCGCGGTGAGCAGCCTGACCATGGTGAGCCGGGTGCTCGGCTACGCGCGCGACTTCTTCATCGCGCGGCTCTTCGGCGCCGGGCTCGCCACCGACGCCTTCTTCGTCGCCTTCAAGATCCCCAACCTGCTGCGGCGCCTGTTCGCCGAAGGCGCCTTCTCCCAGGCGTTCGTGCCGATCCTCGGCGAGCACAAGAACCGGACGAGCGTCGAGGAGACGAGGTCCCTGATCGACGCCATCTCGACGCTGCTCTTCCTCGCCCTGGTGGCGGCGGCCGCGCTCGGCATGGCCGCGGCGCCCCTCATCGTGCATGTCACCGCGCCGGGCTTCGCCGCCCAGCCGGACAAGTTCGCGCTGACGGTCGCGCTGCTGCGCATCACCTTCCCCTACATCGTCTTCATCTCGCTGGTGGCGCTCGCCGCCGGCATCCTGAACACCTGGAACCGCTTCGCGGTGCCGGCGATCACGCCGGCGCTGCTCAACGTCTCCTTCATCGTCGGCGCGGCGTTCTTCGCCGGCGACTTCGATCCCCCCGTGCTGGTGCTCGCCTGGGCGGTGTTCGCCGGCGGGGTGCTGCAGCTCGCCTTCCAGGTCCCCTTCCTCGTGCGGCTCGGGCTGCTGCCGCGCTGGCGCCTCGATCTCAGCCACCCGGGCCTGCGCCGCGTGCTGCTGCTCATGCTGCCGGCGGCATTCGGCGTCTCGGTGAGCCAGATCTCCCTCCTCATCAACCAGATCTTCGCCTCGTTCCTCGCCACCGGCAGCATTTCCTGGCTGTACTACGCCGATCGCCTGATGGAGCTGCCCGCGGGCGTGCTCGGCGTCGCGGTCGGCACCATCCTGCTGCCGAGCCTGTCGAAATACCATGCCGACGCCAACCCCGTCGAGTACAGCCGCCTGCTCGACTGGGGACTGCGCATCACCGTGCTGCTCGCGGTGCCGAGCGCCGTGGCCCTTGCGGTGCTGGCCCTGCCGCTCATCACCATGCTTTTCCACTACGGCCGCTTCACCGCGGAGGACGCCTGGATGACGCGCCAGGCGCTCATCGCCTACAGCGTCGGCCTGGTGGGCATCATCCTGGTGAAGATCCTCGCCCCCGGCTTCTATGCGCGGCAGAACGTCGCCACGCCGGTCAAGATCGGCATCGCCACCCTGATTGCGACCCAGGCGATGAACGCGGCGTTCATCGTGCCCCTGCGCCATGCCGGCCTCGCCCTCGCCATCGGCCTGGGGGCCTGCCTCAATGCAGCACTCTTGTATTCGTTTCTGAAGAGAAAAGGAATTTACGCGCCGCAGCCGGGCTGGGCCGCGTTCCTCCTCAAGGTCGCTGTCGCAGTCGCCGTGATGGCGGCAGCGCTGTACTTCGCGATGGGCGAGGCGAGCTGGTGGCTGAGGGCGTCGTGGCAGGGCAAGGTGCCGGCGGTCCTCGGTCTGGTGCTGCTGGGCGGCGCCTGCTACGGCGCGGTGCTGCTCGCTTGCGGCATGCGGCCGCGCGACTTCTCCCGCCGGGGAGCGCCCTGATGGGCGCTCCGCTCGAGCCCTTCGCGGAGCTCCTCGGGCGCGACGACGGGCGCATCGACCTAGCGCGCGCCTGCCTGATGATCGCGCAGGACGCGTACCCGCAGCTCGACGTCGAGCGCTACCTCGGCGAGATCGAGCGCATGGCGCTGCGCCTGCGCGGCGGCCTGCCGCAGGACCTGGGCGCCGAGGAGCGCGTGGCAGCGCTCAACGAGTTCCTGTTCGAGGACCTGGGCTACTGGGGCAACACCGAGGACTACTACGATCCGCGCAACAGCTACCTCAACGAGGTGATCGACCGCAAGACCGGCATCCCGCTGACGCTGTCGATCCTCTACATGGAGATCGGCCGGCGCATCGGGCTGCCGCTGCAGGGGGTGTCCTTCCCCGGGCACTTCCTGGTGCGGCTGCGCCTGCGCGGCGGCATGCTGGTGCTCGACCCGTTCTCGGGCGGCGCGCCGCAGTCCGAAAGCGAGCTGCGCCAGCGCCTGCAGCGCGTCATTCCCGAGGGCGTGGCGGACAACGTGCCGGTGGCCGAGCTGCCGCTCGACCAGTTCCTCGAGCCCGCCAGCAACCGCCAGATCCTGGCGCGCATGCTGAGGAACCTCAAGGGCATCTACCGCGAGACCGACAAGCCCGAGCGCATGCTCGACGTCCTGAACCGCATGCTGGTGGTGTCGCCCGAGGCGAGCGCCGAGCTGCTCGACCGCGGCATCGTCTACCAGCGGCTGGAGTGCTACCGCGCCGCGCTGAAGGACCTCACCGACTACGCCGAGCGCGAGCCCGACGCGCCCGATCAGGACGACGTGCGCGTCAGGCTGATGGAGCTCTCCGCGCTCTGCGCGCGGCTCAACTGAGCCCGTCGTTGAACTGCTTCGTGCAGGGTCGGCTTATAGCCAAGGGCGAAAAAGACCTCGGCGGCGAGGAAGATCGGCGCGACGAAGATCTGGAACAGGTTGTCCGCGAGCGCCGGCTTGCGGCCCTCGAACACGTGGCCGACGAGCTGGATGATCCAGCCGCCGACGAAGAGCACCGCGAACCACGCCCAACCCTGCGCGGCGCCAAGGCCCGCGATCTGGTGCCCGGCCCAGATCAGCGCCGCGTTCACCGCCAGCATGGCGAGGGCGAGGGGCACGTCGAGGACGAAGTAATAGACCAGCACCACGCCGGCAAAGATCATGGCCGCGGTGACAGGCACGCCGCCGATGTCGAATCGCAGCCACGCCAGCGGGATGAAGAGCGACAGGATGATCATCGGCACGCCGATGAAATGCGAGGCCTTGTTCCGCCCATCCTGATGGTAGGCGGCATAGAACGCCATCTGGTCCTCTAGGCTCTTCATTTAGCTACTATAATTCAATCTTTTAGCCCCAGTCCATGGTCGTTACACACGGCTCGTTGCAGCCTACCTCGGGCCGGTGCGCGCTGACCATCGGCAACTTCGACGGGGTGCACCGGGGCCACCGCGCGCTCATCGAGCGCGTCGTCGCCGCGGCCCGCGAGGCCGGCCTGCAATCGAGCCTTCTCACCTTCGAGCCGCACCCCCGCGAGTTCTTCGCCCCCGAGGCGGCGCCGCCGCGGCTCACGCGCCTGCGCGACAAGCTGGAGCTGCTTGCCGCCATCGGCGTCGCGCGGGTGCATGTCGCCAGATTTCACAAAGGGTTTGCTTCTCTGTCGGCAGAGCGCTTCATCGACGAAGTCCTCGTCGGCGGCCTGGGCGTGCGCAAGCTCATCGTCGGGCGCGACTTCCGCTTCGGCGCGCAGCGCGCCGGCGACTTCGCCATGCTGGGCGAGGCGGCAGGCCGGCACGGCTTCGCGCTGGAGGCGATGCCCGACGTGCTCTTCGAGGGCGAGCGCGTGTCGAGCTCGAGCGTGCGCGCGGCGCTGCAGGCGGGCGACCTGCGCCGCGCCGAGCGGCTGCTCGGCCACCCCTACGCGGTGAGCGGCCGGGTCGCGCACGGCGAAAAGCTCGGGCGCAAGCTCGGCTTCCCGACTGCGAACATCCGCCTCGCGCACGGCGCGCCCCTCGCCGGGATCTTCGCGGTCGAGGTGGAGGGCATGGGCCCCGCGGTGGCGAGCGTCGGCCGCCGCCCCACCGTCAACCCGCTCGAGCGGCCGCTGCTCGAGGTGCATCTTTTCGACTGCGACGCCGAGCTCTACGGCCGGCGCGTCAAGGTGCGCTTCCTCGAGAAGCTGCGCGACGAGGAGAAGTACGACGGGCTGGAAGCATTGAAGGAGGCGATTGCGCGCGACGCCCGGCAGGCGCGCGCCTACTTTGCGAAACATGGCTGACTACAAAGACACGCTGAATCTCCCCGAGACGCCGTTCCCCATGCGCGGCGACCTCGCCAAGCGCGAGCCGCTCTGGGTGAAGGAATGGCAGGACAAAGGCGTCTACCAGCGCCTGCGCCAGGTCGCCAAGGGGCGGCCGCGCTTCGTGCTGCACGACGGCCCGCCGTACGCGAACGGCGACATCCACATCGGCACGGCGGTCAACAAGATCCTGAAGGACATCATCGTCAAGTCGCGCACGCTCGCCGGCTTCGATGCGCCCTACGTGCCGGGCTGGGACTGCCACGGCATGCCGATCGAGGTGCAGATCGAGAAGAAGCACGGGAAGAACCTGCCGCCGGAGGAGACGCAGCGCCTGTGCCGCGCCTACGCCACCGAGCAGATCGAGCGCCAGAAGCAGGACTTCAAGCGCCTGGGCGTGCTCGGCGACTGGGAGAACCCGTATCTCACCATGGCCTACTCGAACGAGGCCGACGAGATCCGCGTGCTCGGCAAGCTCCTCGAGAAAGGCTACGTCTACCGGGGCCTGAAGCCGGTGAACTGGTGCTTCGACTGCGGCTCGGCGCTCGCGGAGGCGGAGGTCGAGTACGAGGACCGCAAGGACCCCGCGATCGACGTCGCTTTCAGGGCAGTTGATGTGAAGAAACTGGAAAGCGCATTTGGCGTGACGATTGCAAAGCCCGCCTACGCGGTGATCTGGACCACCACGCCGTGGACGCTGCCGGGCAACCAGGCGCTGAACGCGCACCCCGACTTCAGCTATGACCTGGTGGACACGGAGAAAGGCCTGCTGATCCTCGCCCCGGAGCTGCGCGAGGCGTGCTTGAAAAGATTTTCGTTGACCGGAAAAACCATCGGCACCTGCAAGGGCAAGGCGTTGGAGCACCTGCGCTTCCAGCACCCGTTCTACGAGCGCACCGCGCCGGTCTACCTTGGCGAGTACGTGACGCTCGACACCGGCACCGGCATCGTCCACTCGGCGCCGGCCTACGGCGTCGAGGACTTCGAGTCCTGCCGCCGCTACGGCATGAAGGACGACGCCATCCTCACCCCGGTGCTCGGCGACGGCAAGTACGCGCCGTCGCTGCCGCTCTTCGGCGGGCTGTCGATCTGGGACGCGAACGCGAAGATCGTAGCCGCGATCGAGGCGAAGGGCGCCCTGCTCGCCGTCGACTGGAAGCACACCCACAGCTACATGCATTGCTGGCGCCACAAGACGCCGGTGATCCTGCGCGCGACGACCCAGTGGTTCGCGGCGATGGACAAGAAGGTCGGCAGCGAAACGCTGCGCGAGACGGCGCTGCGCGGCATCGAGAACACGCAGTTCTTCCCCGCGTGGGGGCAGGCGCGGCTGCAGGGCATGATCGCCAACCGGCCGGACTGGACGCTCTCGCGCCAGCGCCAATGGGGCGTGCCGATGCCCTTCTTCCTGCACAGGGAGACCGGCGCGCTGCACCCGCGCACGCCCGAGCTGCTCGAGCAGGTGGCGAAGCGGGTGGAAAAAGGCGGCATCGAGGAATGGCAGAAGGTCAGCGCGGAGGAGCTCTTAGGTTCCGAGAGTTCTTCTTATGAGAAAACGAAAGACACGCTCGACGTGTGGTTCGACTCGGGTTCGACGCACTTCACGGTGATGCGCGGCTCGCACCGGGCCGACACCGGGTTCCCGGCGGACCTCTACCTCGAGGGCTCGGACCAGCACCGCGGCTGGTTCCATTCGTCGCTGCTCGTCTCCTGCATGCTCGACGGCGTGCCGCCCTACAAGGGGCTGCTCACGCACGGCTTCGTCATCGACCTCGAAGGCCGCAAGATGTCGAAGTCGAAGGGCAACACCATGGCGCCGCAGGAGATCTCGAATACCCTCGGCGCCGAGATCCTGCGGCTATGGGTCGCGAGCACCGACTACTCGAGCGAGCTCAACCTCTCCGCCGAGATCCTCAAGCGCGTGGTGGAGAGCTACCGGCGCGTGCGCAACACGCTGCGCTTCCTGCTCGCCAACACCGCCGACTTCGACGTCGCAAGCCACGCCGTGCCGGTCGCCGAGATGATCGAGATCGACCGTTACGCCCTGGCCATGACGGCGAAGATGCAGGAGGAGGTGGCGCGCGACTACGCCGCCTACCAGTTCCACCTCGTCGCGCAGAAGCTGCAGGCGTTCTGCTCCGAGGACCTCGGCTCCTTCTTCGTCGACATCCTCAAGGACCGGCTCTATACCTGCCGCGCCGACTCGGCGCCGCGGCGCTCCGCGCAGACCGCGCTCTGGCACATCACGCACAGCCTGGTGCGCCTCATGGCGCCCATCCTGTCGTTCACCGCCGAGGAGGTCTGGAAGATCTTCGCGAAGGAGGAGAGCGTGTTCTTCGTCACCTGGCACGAGCTGCCGCGCCCGGCGGACGCCGAGGCGCTCCTCGCCAAGTGGCGACGGCTGCGCGAGCTGCGCGACCCGGTGCGAAAGGAGATCGAGGCGCTGCGCGCCGCGGGCAAGGTCGGCTCATCGCTGCAGACCGAGGTCGATTTCGGTGCCGCCGGCGCCGACTACGAGGCGCTGGCGAGCCTCGGCGAGGACCTGAAGTTCCTGATGCTCACGTCGGCCGCAGCGGTTCGCCAGGATCATTCTTTCAACGTCAAGGTAACCCCAAGCCTTCACCCCAAGTGCGAGCGCTGCTGGCACTACCGCGCCGACGTGAACGGCGAGGGCTTGTGCGGCCGCTGCCAGACCAACCTCCATGGCCCCGGCGAGCCCCGCACCCATGTCTAGGGCCTGGCCGTGGTTCGCCGGCGCGGCCGCCATCGTCGCCGCCGACCAGCTCACCAAGGCGATCATCCTCGCGCGCTTCGCGCCGGGGGAGCGCCTGGAAGTGACGGGTTTCTTCAACCTGGTGCTGGCGTTCAACAAGGGCGCGGCCTTCAGCCTGCTCGCGCAGGCGCCCGGCTGGCAGACGCCGGTGCTCGTCGCCATCGCGCTCGCCGCGGCGGCGATCCTGAGCGCGCTCATCGTGCGCAACCTGCACAAGCGGCTGCTCTGCACCGGGCTCGCGCTGGTGCTGGGGGGCGCGCTGGGCAACCTCGTCGACCGGCTGCGCCTGGGCCACGTGGTCGATTTCATCGACCTGCATGCGGCCGGCTGGCACTGGCCGGCGTTCAACGTCGCCGACTCGGGCATCACCGTGGGCGCCGCCATCCTGATCCTGGAAGGCTTCCTGGGGCATGAAGGGCGAGCTCGCGCTGCTTCTTAAGGCGCTCGCCTTCGCCGCGCACAAGCACCGCGACCAGCGGCGCAAGGACGCGGAGGCCTCGCCCTACATCAACCACCCGATCGCGCTCGCCGACGTGCTGGTGAACGAGGGCGGGGTCACCGATGTCGAAGTCATCTGCGCGGCGCTGCTGCACGACACGGTCGAGGACACGGCCACGACCCACGAGGAGCTCGCCAACGCCTTCGGCTCGCGCATCGCGCGCATCGTCGCCGAGGTGACCGACGACAAGTCGCTCGCCAAGGACGAGAGGAAGCGCTTGCAGATCGAGCACGCCCCGGCGCTCAGCCACGAGGCCAAGCTGGTGAAGCTCGCCGACAAGATCTGCAACCTGCGCGACGTCGCCGAGCGGCCGCCGGCGAAATGGGACCGCTCGCGCAGCCGCGAGTATTTCGACTGGGCGAAGCGCGTCATCGACGGGCTGCGCGGCGCGAACGCCCGGCTGGAGGCCGCCTTCGATCAGGTGTATAAGAAAAAGCCTCATGGCTAGGAACGAGTCTTCGATGGAGGTGCTGCTCGCCAACCCGCGCGGCTTCTGCGCCGGGGTCGAACGCGCCATCGAGATCGTCGAGCGCGCGCTCGAGCAGCACGGCGCGCCGATCTACGTGCGCCACGAGATCGTGCACAACCGCAGCGTGGTGGAGAGCCTGCGCGCCAAGGGCGCGGTGTTCGTGGAGGAGCTCGCCGAGGTGCCCGCCGGCGGCATCGTCATCTTCAGCGCGCACGGCGTGTCGAAAGCGGTGCGCGCCGAGGCCGAGAGCCGGGGGCTGCGCGCCTTCGACGCCACCTGCCCGCTGGTCACCAAGGTGCACGTCGAGGTGGCGAAGATGCTCAAGGCCGGCTTCGAGATCGTGATGATCGGCCATCGCGGCCATCCCGAGTCCGAGGGCACGATGGGGCAGGCCGCGAGCGGCATGGTCCTCGTGGAGACGGTCGCGGACGTGGCGCGCCTCGAGGTGCGCTCCCCGGAGCGCCTCGCCTACGTCACCCAGACCACGCTCTCGGTCGACGACGCGCGCGCCATCGTGGCGGCGCTCAAGGCGCGCTTCCCGGCGATCCGCGGGCCCAAGCGCGACGACATCTGCTACGCCACGCAGAACCGCCAGGACGCGGTCAAGTTCATGGCGCCGCAGTGCGACGTGGTGATCGTGGTGGGATCGCCCAACAGCTCCAATTCCAACCGCCTGCGCGAGGTCGCCGAGCACATGGGGGCGCAGGCCTACATGGTCGACAGCGCCGACGAGCTGCGCCCGGAGTGGATCGCCGGCAAGAAGCGCGTCGGCGTGAGCGCCGGCGCCTCCGCCCCCGAGGTGCTGGTGATCGAGCTGATCGAGCGCCTGAAGTCGCTTGGCGCGAAGCGCGTGCACCAGCTCGACGGCATCACCGAGCACGTGGTGTTCACCCTGCCGCGCGAGCTGACGCGCGAGCGCACTTAGGGTTTCTTGTTCAGTAACCCCCTGATGCGCTCGAGGGCCTGCGCGGCCTGCGGGTGGTTGTTCTTCGCGGCGAGCAGGATCCAGCCCAGCGCCTCGCTCGGGTCGTAGGCCACCCCGCGCCCGTCGGCGTAGGCATTGGCGAGCGCGTACTGCGCATCGACGTTGCCCTGGCGCGCGCTGCGGCGCAGCCAGTCCGCCGCCATGATGTCGTCGCGTTTCAGGCCGTAGAGCCCGCGCGAGTACGCGGCGGCCATGAAGTACTGCGCCTGTGCCTGACCCTGTTGCGCGGCCTTGCGCACCCATTGCATGCCGAGCTGCTCATCCTTCTCCACGCCGCGGCCGGCGCCGTAGAGAAGGCCGAGCCGGTATCGCGCGTCGCGATCCTTGCTCTCGGCGGCCTCGCGGAGGAGGCCCGCGGCCTGCGCGTCCTCGCCCGCTTCCAGGTGCAGCATGCCGAGCAGATACAGCCCGCGCGGCTCCTTCCGCGCCGCCGCTTTCTCGATCCACTGGCGGGCCTCCGGCGCCTTCCCCGAGAGCATCTGTCCGAGGTTCGCCTGCGAGCGGGCGAAGCCGCGCTCGGCGGCGAAGCGGTACCACTTGAGCGCCTCGTCGCGGTCGCGCAGCGCCCCGGAGGCGCGCTCGTGGATGACGCCCAGGTTGTGCGCCGAGGCGAGGTCGCCCTTGGCGGCGGCGCGGCGAAACCATTCCACCGCGCGCGCCTCGTCCTTCTTTACCCCGCGGCCGGCCAGGTAGAGCTGGCCCATGTAGTGCTCGGCGGTCGCGTCGCCGGACTCGGCGAGCCGCTCGAGCTGTTTGCGTGCGCCCGCGTCGCCGTAGGCCGCGCGCTTGGCGAGGTCGGCCGGCGCCTGGGCGAGCGCCGCGCCGCCGGCGAGCAGCGCCACGAGCAGCAGGGCGCGGATCACCGGGGGTGGCTGTAGTCGACCTGCAGGGTGAGCTGGCTCTTCACCGGCACGCCGCCCTTCATCCCCGGGGTGAAGCGGGCGGCGAGGAAGGCGCGGCGCGCCGAGGCCTCGAAGTGCCCCGGCGGCTCGGCGCGCAGGATGCCCACGTGCTCGACCGTGCCATGCTCGTCGATGTAGAGCCGGATCGTCACCTTGCCGCTCACGTGCGCCATGTGCGGGTACTCGGGGTGCACGCGCGTCCTGATGCCGGGAACGACGTCGAGCTCGCGGGACCGGTAGTAGCGCTGGGCCACGGGCACGGAGGCGGCTTTGGCCGCAGGCTTGGGCGCGGGGCGCTCCTGTGCCGCGGCTTCCGGGATCAGGACGGCGCTGAGGATGCTGGAAGGCGGCGCGGCCGGGGCGCCGCCCGGCGCCGCCAGCCCCCCGACCACGAGGGCGTGCAGCGCCGCCGAGACCGCGAGGGCGAGCGCGAGGCGCCGCGTCAGGGCGCCCCGCAGCGCCTCACTCCACGAACAGCTCACGCCAGGTCACCCGCTTGCCCTGGAAGTCGGTCGGCGCGACCGGCGTGTCCTGGGTGATCTGCTGGTTGTCCGCGGTGGTGACGATGGTCTTCACCACGCCGCCGGGCAGCTGCACCACGTTGATGCCGACCACCAGCGAGGCGGAGATCTTGGTGCTGACCATGTTGCCGACCGACCCCTCGACGAAGCCGCCGGAGCGGAAGTCGAAGAAGTTGACCCAGCCGAAGCCGCCCGCGACGCAGGTGTCGGTGCTCGGGACGTTGGAGGGCACCACCAGCGTGCCGAGCTGCAGGATCGGGTCGACGTTCACCCGCTCGGACGCGTCGGTTCCCGTGCCGCCATCGGGCAGGTCGACGAACCAGCCGAACTCGCTCCCGAAGTCGACCGGCGTGTTGTCGTTGATGGCGCGCGTGGTGGCCGCGACCGTGAAGGTCTGCTGCTGGAAGTTGGCGATCGTGCCGGCGCTGCGCGTCATGGGCACCGCGGTCGGAAGCAGGTCGTCGCGGATGGCGTAGACCGACTGGCGCTGCTGGTCGCTCTTGTCCGAGATGCCGAGGAACTTGCCGGTGGCGACGAAGACGATGCGCTTCCCGGTGAGGGGGTCGGCGCCCAGCTCCGGCCGCGTCGTGATCGGCTGCGCCGTGCCGCCCGGGTCGGTCAGGGTGGCGAAAAGCGTGACCGTGTTGGCCGCCAGGTCGTTGGCCGAGGCCCCGGCCGGCGCGTTGTCCACCGCCTCGAGCTGGAAGCGCCAGACGTTGCCGAGCAGGTCGCCGCCGTAGATGGTGCGCACGGTGTTGTTCGCCGCGGCGTCGTCGACCCAGCCGTTGATGCGCGCGAGTCCGCTCGGGTCGGGCGTCGTGTTGTCGCCCGCGGTGGTGGACAGGCGCTGCAGGATCAGGCCGGTCTGGATGTCGACGACGTACAGGTGTCCCTTGCCGTCGCCGGGGCTGATGTTGTTGTGGCCCGAGGTGACGAACACCACCCATTTGCCGTCGGAAGGACGCTTGGCGATGACCGGGTTGCCGAAGGTGAGGCCGATGTGGCAGTCACCCGCCTGGCCGATCGCCGCGGCGTCGGTGGCGGCGCACGCGGCGTCGCTGCCGCCTTTCAGCTCCCACAGGCCCACCGGGTTCTGCGGGTCGGTGATGTCGAGCGCGTAGTAGCCGCGGCCGCCCTTGTTGAGGCCGGCCACGAGGACCGTCCTCCAGCTTGCCGCCGAGGCGCACGGCGATGCCGTGGTGTGGCCGAAGCACACGTCGGCCACCACCGGCGAGCCGTCGACGCTGTAGCGGTGGTTGGTCGCGTAGTTGGTCTCGGCCAGGCGCTTCATGGTCGGCAGCACCATGCTCGGCACGTAGGCCCAGTTCTCGGAGCCTTCGCCGGAGACCGGGTTGGTGTCGATCGAGCCGGCAAAGGTGTCGTCGCCGGTGGCGCCGGTGGCGATGCCGCCGGTCTGGAAGTACGGGTTGTTGTCCGGGTCGGTGGCGAAGGCGTGCAGCATGCCGTCGTTCGCCGCGGCGTAGACCATGCCGAAGCGGTTGAGGTTGGCCGACTTGAAGGCCGCGTAGTGCGGATCGGTGGCGGCGCTGTACTGGAACGGCGGCGCCTTCACGTACGCGGGCTGCGCGTTGACGATGTCGCCGAGCAGGTGGGCGCGGTTGCGGTACAGGTCGCTGGTCGCCGTGCCGCCGCTGTTCTCGTTGACCGTCTCGCCGCGCAGGTAGTCCACCAGCGAGCGCTTGGTCGCAGAAAGGTGGCGGTTGCTGCCGTCGGTCGGCCATGGCACGGACTGGAAGAGCGCGCTGTTCGGCCCGCCGAGCGGGTCGAAATGCGCGTCGAGCTCCGCCTGCGTGAGCAGGGCGCCGTCGATGCAGGTCGGATAGTTCGAGACCGGCGAGTCCGGCGCGCAGAAGCTGCGCAGCTTGTTGGCGTTCTGCCCGCGCGGCGTGCTGGAGGTGATCGTGCCGCTCGCCGGCGATACCGTCAGGGGCGGCACCGTATAGGTGAAGGTGTTGGCGTCGACGACCGTCACCGTGAAGGTGCCGTTGTAGCCGGCTTCCGCGGCGCCGGCGATGACCACGGTATCGTTGGTCGCGAGGCCGTGCGAAGCGACCGTGGCCGTCGCGGTGCCAGCGAGCTGGGTCAGCGAGGTGACCGTCTTGGTGAAGATGTTGACGGTCGCCGCGGCGCTGGTGTCGGCCGGGTCGGAGGTGAAGATGCGCCGCGTGCTGTGGTCGCGCTGGTCGAGCAGCGATTGCGCCGACCACAGCTCGCGTGTCGCCACCGTGCCGGTGCTCAGGTCGATGGTGCGCGCCTTGAGGTCGCCCGACCACTCCACCGTCTGGTACTGCGCGGTGAAGGCGAAGTTGTCGCCGGCGACCGGCTGCAGGTTCGAGGTCGCCGCCGCGGCGCCCGCGCCGATGCGCGCCTGCACCGAGTTCAGCGTCTCGGCGATGCCGTTGGCGAGCGCCACCGGGTCCTGGGCGCTGAAGAACTTGCCGCGCCCGTTCACCGCCGCGTGCCACAGGTCGTCGAGCTTCGCCTCCTCCGTGGAGCCGGGGTTCGGCCAGACCGTGGTGCCCTGCGTGACGTCCTTGAAGTCGCCGCTCAGCTGCGTCTCGTAGTTCGGGTCGTAGGTGAACGTGCCGGCAAGGCCCATGCCGACCGTGAAGGTGGTCATGTGCTGGTGCGGCGCGTTGTCCTTGCCCGAGGCCGGCACCTGGTCGGCGAGGGTGCTGAGGTCGGTCTTGTAGTAGTACATCGCCACGTCGGCGAGCGTGTTGCTCACCGCCAGGCCGTCCCACGAGCCGCTCAGCTTCGTGGCATACGGCGGCACTTCGGGGTTGCCCGCGCCGCCGCCGCTGTCCTGGTTGCCGACGTTCGAGCTGCCGTCGAGCTGGTAGTAGCCGCTGCCGTCGTTCCAGTAGCCGTCGGAGGTGAGGATGGAGTAGTTCGGCTGGCAGGACACCTGGATCGGCGTCGCGCCCATGTTGCCGCCGGGGTTGCGGTCGCCGTAGTAGCGCCCGGCCCGCGCCAGCGCGGCGCGCAGCGGCGTGGAGCCGCTGTCGCTCGCGTCGTAGAGCTCGGCGAACCAGTTGTCCTTCTGCTGCCCGGCGCCGGTGTTGAAGTCGTTGACCGCGAGCCAGTGGCTGGTCGAGAAGTTGATGGTCATGAAGCCGACGCGGAAGTCGGTGCCCAGCGTGAGGAAGGCGCGCCCGATCGCCGTCTTCGCCATCTGGAAGCGCGTGCGGTAGTACGTGAACCAGTTGGCGAAGTTGGTCATCTCCTCCTCGTACGTGCAGCTCCCCGCCGCGGCGCAGTCGCTGCGCCCCGGCCCTTTCGGGTAGGTCTGCCCCGTGACGATGTTGGTGCGCACGAACTTGCCGACGTTGATGCGCCCGCCGCCGGCGCTGCCGGTCTGGCCGCCGGTGAAGTTGGTGGTCGAATGCGTGAGGTCGCCGACCGCGGTACCGCCGTCGAGCTGCTCGCCGCTGACGTTGGTCAGCCCGCTGTCGCTCCACGCCATCGGCCAGCCGTTGCGCTCCGGCCCGGTGCCGGCCGGCGCGGTGATGGTCACCGTGCTGCTGCTGCGGGTCGCGGTATAGCCGTGCGTCCCGGTCAGCGCGTTGATCGCATCGCGCAGCCGCGTCGCCATCTGGCTGTTGCTGCAGCCGGAGCCGCAGCTCACGCCGCCGGCGACGATCAGGTCGACTGCCGGGCCTCCCGGGGGCCCGATCCTGAGCGAGCTCACCTTGTCGCCGCTGTTGTTGGCGCCGCCGATGCTGAACGACAGGCTTGCCGGGGTGGTCGAGCTCGCCGGGGCGTTCACCGAGATCGTCGTGCCGTTGTAGTCCGCGGTCTGCGCCGGGGCGTCGATGAAGATCTCGCGCGCGGTGCCGATGTCCGGCCCGAGCGAGGCGACGTAGCCGTGGCCGACACCGCCTAACGTGTTGGCGTTGATCCTGTTGATGATGGTGTTGGCGGCGCTCAGGCGGTTGGCGTCGTTGTCGGTCGAGGCGGTGACCAGGGGCAGGCCGCCGAGGCCGAGCAGGTTCGCCGGCGGCAGCGGTGCCGGCGCGGTGACGGTGATCTGCTGGATCGAAGGGGCGCCGCTGTCGCCGTCGAGCAGGGTGATCTTGCCGCGCGCGGTGGCCCCCGGGAGGGCGGCGCTGTCGACGCGACCGAGGAATTTCGGGAAGCGGAAGGTGGCGGTGCGCTTCGCCTGGCAGGTGGTGTGGGCGGTGCTGTTGCAGAACCGCACCTTGGCGGGCACGTTGTATGGCACGCCGCCGACGCTCGTCGGAACTTCAGAGGCCGTGCAGGTCGTCAGCGTCTGGTCGGTGCAGAACTCGGTCGGAAGGAGGCGGTAGTAGTACGGCGGGCCGAGCTTGTACTTGCGGGCGCCCGAGCCGTCCTCGCCGTAGCCGTAGACGAGGTCCGGATAGCTGTAGGCGCTGTTGGTCTTGCAGTTGGCGCCGGCGGCGGCATCGGACGGGTCGATGCAGAACACCCGGTCGGGCCAGCCGGCGGCGAGGTCCATGTTCTGCACCGTGTTCGCGCCCCCAGTGTCCCAGTGCGTGCTGTTGGCAGTGGTGCTGGTCAGGCTGCCGCCGTGCGGCGACTTGCGCGCATCGTCCGCGCTCGCGCTGCTCACGTTGTCGGTCGGCACGATGGTCCAGGCGGTCGTGGCGCCGCTGGTCATGTCGCCCTTCGACGTGCCGTCATAGTTCACCGCCGGGAAGTAGCGGATGTCCGGGTTGTAGTACTGGGTGTTGAAGTCCGGCGACATGGACGGGGGGTCGCCGGCGAAGCAGTCCTGCGGCGTCTCGACGATGGTGCCGCCGCTGTCCTTGCTGTCGAAGCAGTGCGCCATCGTCCCGGCGTTGGAGTTGCTCGACACGTAGTCGGGCGTGAACTGGCGCGCCATCGAGCCCGAGTCGTCGAGGATCAGCAGCATGTTGGGCTTGACGCTGCTCGCGGGCTGCGCGAGCGGCCCGTCGGAGATATCGGTGGCCTGCGCGTAGAGCGCTCCGGGAAAGGCGAGCGACGCGCTGATGGCAGCGGCGGCGAGGCTCTTGCGGAGGTTCCTGATCGAGTCCATGACGTTCTCCCTTGGTCCGGGCCTCAGTAAACCGTGGCCTGGATGAAGCTTCGCGTGTTCCGGGGTCCGGTCACGCGCACCGTGATGCGGTACATCGCCGAAGTCGGCACCGTGATCGCGTACGTGCCGTAGGCCACCGCGCCCTTGGTGCCGCCGGCGGTGCCGCCCGCCGCGCCCGTCACCTTGACGCACGCGGTGCTGGAGGGATCGCCCGAGCCTTCGCACAGGCGGTGGATCACGTACGCGAGCTCGTAGCCCGATGGCGGCACGAACGGCGCGGCGGTGACCGCCTTTGCGCCGCTCCAGTCGAAGTCGGTCTTGCCCGGGTCGTTGCCGAGCAGGTCGATGTTCGCCTGCCACGTGGCGTAGTAGGCGTCGCCCGTGTTGTCGATGTAGAGGTCGGCCAGGGCCTTGGCGCGGATGTATTCGCGCGCCGCCTCGACGCCGAGGTCGGCGACGTGCGTGCTGGTCTGGCGGAACGCCAGGTTGCCCGCGATGATGGTGCCGGTGTCGACGCCGCGCAGCAGCGCCACGCCGGCGAGCGACATCGCCACCAGCACGATGAGCGCAATGAAGAGGACGGCGCCCTGTTGCGTCCTGCGCAGCGCGCGTTTCATGACGACCTCCAGATCATGTTGCGCAGCGGGATCATGGTTTCGAAGACGCGGTAGCGGTAGCAGCGGTCCGGGCTGCTCGCGGTGGCGAGGTCGAGGTTGGAGAAGGCGCCGCCGATCCAGGTGGGCGCGTTGGCCGGCGTGGTCATGTCGCAGTCGGTGCCGGCGGCGGGCTTCTCGTACAGGCCGATGCGCGCGAGCAGGCCCATGCGCACCGCGTGCACCTGCTGCCACTCGGCGGTGTTCGCCGGCAGGGTCTTGTTCCAGGTCTCGACCACGCCGTCGTTGTCGGTGTCCTTGCCGTACTCGGCGCGCATGTCCATGATGCCGTCGACCAGGTCGAGGGTGGTCTCCGCGCCCGTCTGCAGCAGGCCTTCCTTGAGGCGCAGCTTGTTGTCGCTGGAGATCGAGTACTCGCGCAGCACCGGGTTGCTGCCCAGGCTGAAGACCAGGTCGCCGCCGGTGTAGGCGGGGAACGTGGCCCAGCCGGCGGGATTGAACCCCCCCGCGGCCATCGCCAGCTGCGTTCCGGAGGGCACCGAGGTCACCCTGGCGAAGGAGCAGCCGCCGGCGCCGAAGAAAAGCAGCGCATCGTTCGCGAGAAAGCCGGCCACGCCGTCGAGCGTGGCGGTGTTCGCCGCGCCATCGAACGCGGTGACCACGGTGGGCATGACGCGCTCGGACTCGCCGCCGTAGAGCACGGTCACCTTGTCGGCCTCGCCCGCGGTCACGGTGATGACCACCGGGGCGATGCGGATGTTGGGCAGCGGGCCGCCGTCGACCACGGCGTAGCTGCCGTTGAAGTGCCAGTGCGCCAGGCCGCAGCCCAGGACGTTGCTGTTGGCGATGCCGTAGCCGGCGAGGCGCACGTCGCGCTCGACGTTGTAGAGCGCGATCAGGCCGTTGGTCTGCGCGCCGCCCTCGCCCAGGGTGGAGCGGTTGAAGCGGTCGCCGGTGATGTAGGCCTGCGTGATGATGAGGATGCCGATCAGGCCGATCAGCACCGCGACCATCACCTCGACGAGGCTCAGGCCGGCCTGGCGGGAACGGGTTTGCATGGCGTGCCCCTTAGCCGTTGATCTGCGTGACGGCGACATGGTTGCTGACCGTGGTGTCGCCCGGCGGCTGCCAGCGCACCGTTACGGTCACCTCGGTGGTCATGTTGACGCCCGCGCCGTTGGTGACGATGGCGATCTCGGGCGCGTTCGCCCCGACCGCCCTGGGCAGCAGGCTATCCACACGGTCGATCCACACGCACGGCGGCGCCGCCGGGCAGGCGGCGGGCGTGCCGGGCGAGGTGACGTAGTTCGCCAGGTTGGCGCGGTCGACCCACATGCGGCCGATGATCTCGTTGGCGAGGAAGCTCGCCTCCGAGCGGTACTTCGCGTCGATGGTGGCGCGCATGGCGGTGGCCTGCATGCCGATCAGCGCCAGGATGCCCACCGAGAAGATGAGGATGCCGATCAGCGCTTCGAGCAGCATCACGCCCTGTTGCCGGCTCTGGGGGTTGTTCATCTGGATGCCTTTCACGGTCACTGGCAAAAGCGCGGGTCGGTGTTGTCGCCGACCGCGGGGTCGCAGAGCTTGGCCTGGCCGCCGCTCGTCATGAGGATGGCCAGGCAGCGCATGGCGCCGTCGTTGGGCGGGATGTGCTCGCACACCCCGGAAGCGTTCGAGAAGTCGATGCGGCTGAGCACCGCGCCGCTCACCCGACCCAGGCCGTTGAAGGTGACCAGCGGCGCCGCGGAGGTCGTGACCAGCACGTTCGCCGTGCCGTCGCTCGCGGACTTCTTCTGCACGATCTGCGGTGCCACGGTATCGGAGGGGGCCACGTCGCAGGCGCCTTCCGGGTCGGCGAGGCTCACCACCCAGTTGTGCCCGTTCGAGTTGGCCAGCGCCGCGGTGCTGATGGTGCAGCCTGACGTGAGGTTGGAGACGAGCTGGAAGCGCACCGAGGTGTTGCGCCGCACCGCCTCGGCGCGTGCCAGGTTGAGGCCGGCGAGCGTGGTCTCCGCCGCGTTGCGGATCTGCGTATTCTGCAGGAACTGGGTGAACGCCGGCACGCCGAGGTAAAGCAGGAAGGCGATGATCGCCAGCGTGACCATCATCTCGATCAGGCTGATGCCCTGCATGCGCATCGGCACGGCGCGCCCTTCGTTCAGCACGGCTCGCCCTTCTTGGTGATCCATTTGGTGGCGCAGTCGTTCCAGCCGGCCACGCCGGTAAAGTCCGAAGCCCGCGTGTTGGACTCGTTGATGGTGTAGACGAAGCCGGTCATGCCCTGGTTGGCGACGCCGGTCGCGGTGCAGATGAAGTCGTTGGCGTTGATCACGCAGGCGTAGGTGAAGTACTTGGCGTTGTCGATCGCCTGGCTGAAGCCGGTGTAGGCGCGGTTGTCGGCGTAGCGCTTCTCGGCGCGCAGCCGCAGCTCCGAGAGGCTCGAGGTCGCCTCGGTGATCTTGCCGCGCTGGATGTAGTTCGTGTACTGCGGGAAAGCGATCGCGGAGAGGATGGCGAGCACCGCCACGACGATCATCAGCTCGATGAGTGTGAAGCCCCTGGAAATGCGCATGGTCCCCCCTTGTTTGCCTGCGATGCTATTGAGGCGGCGCGCCGAGGGGCAACCGGGGGCGACCAGCGGCGCTAAAGGCGGCCCGAACGGTGCGACGCGCCGCAGCAAGGCGTGAACTGGGTCACGCCCGGGGAGGCCCGAGGGGGCCCTGGCGTATAATCCGCGGCTTCCCGTCCGTACCGCTGGTGTAGCTCAGCTGGTAGAGCAACTGATTCGTAATCAGTAGGTCGCCCGTTCGAGTCGGGCCACCAGCACCATGGAAGGCCCGCTCGCCCGAACGACGAAAGTCATGGCCGGCACCATCCTCATCGTCGACGACGACCAGAGCATCCGCGAGCTGCTGAGCCTGCACCTCTCCGCGGCGGGCTACGAGGTGCACGTCGCCGCCGACGCGATCAGCGCCGGCTACATGGTGCTGCGCAGCCCGCCCGACCTGATCATCTCCGACGTCAACATGCCGCACATGGACGGCTTCGAGTTCGTCGCGGCGCTGAAGGCCGACAAGTCGCTGCCCGACATTCCGGTGATCTTCCTCACCTCGCTCGAGGAGGGCGACCACCGCGGCAAGACCCTCGGCGCGGTCGGCTACCTGACCAAGCCGGTGCGCGCCGACTACCTGCTCACCATGGTCGCCAAGCACGTGGCCGGCGGGGCGCACCCCATCGGCTAGCCACTCTTCAGGGGCAGCTTCTCAATTCGCTGCCGTCCATCTGCAGGGCGATGTCGGCGAGCTGGCGCTCGAGGGCCGGGTCCACGCCGCTCACCTGCAGCCAGACCTTCGGCACCACGGTTTCGCGCTCGCCGACCTGGGCGGTGCGCACGCCCTGCTGGCGCAGCGCCGCGAGCCTCGCCTGCGCCGCCTCCTCGGTGCGAAACACGCCGAGCGAAAGCGACCAGCGCAGCGGCCCTTCCTCCTGCATGATGAAATATTCTCCGATGCCCAGGCCCTTGAGCTCGGCCGCCTTGCGCGACGCGCCCTGGCGTGTCTTCTGCGAGGGGATGAAGACCCACCAGCCCGCGGTCTCCTCGGTGCGCCGCTGCGCGAGCCGGGTACCGAGGGCGAGCGGCTCGAGCGCCTGCTCGGCCTGCCGCGCGTCGGCGAGCGTGAAGCTGCCCCATTCGATGCACTTGAGCGAGACCGTCACCGGCGGCGCGGCCGCCGCGGGCGGCGGCGCGGGCGGGGCCGCCGCGGGCTTGGGTGGCGCCGGCGGCGGCAGGGCGGAGGGCGCGACGATCCTCAGCTTCTCCGGCTCGATCTGGCGCGCGAGCGGCGCCGGGTCGGCCGCGGTCTCCGGCGGCGAGAGGTAGCGCGACCAGGCGAAGAAGCCGGCGTTCGCGAGCAGCAGGAGCAGGAACAGTGCCCTCATAGGGTCGAGGAGCGTGCGGCCTTGCGCTCGCTCAAGGCGATGTGCGCCAGGCCGTCGAGCACCAGGTTCTCGACGTAGCGCCGCGGCATCGAGAGCTGGTCGACGAGCAGGCGCCCGGCGCCGCCGGCGACGATGCAGAGCGGCGTGCCGCCCATGTCGCGGAACACGCGGTACATGCGCTCGACCGCGCCTGCCTGCGCGTGGCGGCAGCCGGTCTCGATCGCGTCCACGGTGTTGCGCGGCGCCTCGCGGTACGCGCCTTCCTGGATCGGCAGGCGGCCGGTGTGCTCGTGCAGCACGAAGCGCATCAGCTCGACGCCCGGAAGAATGGCGCCGCCGAGGAAGACGCCGTCGCCGGAGAGCATGTCGACGGTGGTGGCCGTGCCGGCGTTGACCACCAGGCTCGGCCCGTTGTGCAGGGCGCGCGCCGCGATCAGCGCCGCCCAGCGGTCGGCCCCGAGCACCTCCGGGCGCTCGTAGCGGTTGGTCACGCCGCAGCGCTGCGCCTCGGCCTGCAGCCACAGCGGCTCGGCGTCGAAGATGCTGGTCCAGTTCACCAGCAGCTGGTGCGCGCCCTCGCCGGCGACGTTCGCGATGATGATCCGCTCCGGGTCCTCGTGCGTCACCGAGAACGGGTTGACGTGGTCCCCCGACGCGGCGAATTCGATGAGCGACACCGTGGCGATGCTGGCCCAGCGCACCGCCTGGGTGGACGACAGGCCATTGCCTTCGCTCTCGAGCCACCCCCACTTCACGCGCGAGTTGCCGGCGTCGATGACGAGGATCATGCGGTCCTCGAGGAGACGACGCGGCCGCTGCGCACTTCGCGCACGCCGGCCCGCGTGGCGAGCCGCAAGGCGCCGTCATGGCCGACGCCGTCATTGAGACCCGAAACGAGCTTTCCGTCCGCCAGGCGCACGCGCAGGCGGCGGCCGGCATTGACGTCCATCGCCTGCCACTGCCCGCGCAGCGCGGCGAAGCCTTGCGCCTCGAATTCCTGCAGCGCGTCGAGCAGCGCGCGGCCGAGCCTGCCTATCAGGATGTTGCGGTCCTGCATCTCCAGGAAGGCGACGCGCCGGCCGAGCTGCGCCTCGAGCCCCGCGACGCGGCGGCAATTGATGCCGACGCCGATGACGGCGACGCCGGCGCGGCTCTCGACCAGGATGCCGCCGAGCTTCGCTTCGCCCACGACCAGGTCGTTGGGCCACTTGAGCGCGACCGGCGTGCCGAGCGCGCGCAGGGCGCGCGCCACCGCGACGCCGGCGACGAGCGGCAGCGCGGCGAGCTCGCGCGCCGGCCGCTGCATCGGCACGGCGAGCGAGAAGGTGATCCCGGCGCCGCGCGGGCTGTGCCAGCGCCGGCCGCGCTGGCCGCGCCCGGCGGTCTGCTCTTCGCTCGCCAGGAGAACGGGACGATGGATCGGCTGTTTCATGAGAACCGTATTTGTCGAACTGCAGCGCTCGACCACGCGCACTTCGACCCCGGGCAGGGCGATGGCGGCGGCGTCGAGCTTGTCCATGGGCCGCTAGTTTACGCGGCGAAGGCGAAATCGCGCCCGGGCGCCGCGGCGAACAGGGCCTGCGTGTACTCGTGCCGCGGCCGCAGGAACACCTCCTCGGCCGGCCCGTACTCCACCACCCGGCCCTCGCGCATCACCGCCACGTGGTCGCACACCTGCGCGGCGACGCGCAGGTCGTGCGTGATGAAGAGCATCGCCAGGTCGAGGCGGCCGCGGATCTCCTCGAGGAGCGCGAGCACCTGCGCCTGCACCGAGACGTCGAGCGCCGAGACCGCCTCGTCGGCGATGAGCAGCGCCGGCTCCACGGCGAGCGCGCGCGCGATCGAGATGCGCTGGCGCTGGCCGCCGGAGAACTGGTGCGGGTAGCGCTCCAGCGCCCCGGGGTCCATGCGCACCAGCGCCATCAGGCGCCGCGCGCGCTCGAGCGCCTCGGCGCGCGGCACGCCGTAGTTGAGCGGTCCCTCGATGATCGCCTCGCCGACGGTGCGCCGCGGGTTGAGCGAGCGGTACGGGTCCTGGAACACGATCTGCACCTTGGAGCGAAGCGGCCTGAGCGCGCCGGCGCGCAGGCGGGCGATGTCCACGCCGCCGAGGCGGATCTCGCCCGCGCTCGGGTCGACGAGCCGCACGATGCAGCGCGCCACCGTCGACTTGCCCGAGCCGGACTCGCCCACCAGGCCGAGCGTCTGACCGCGGCGCAGCTCGAGGTCGACGTCCGCGGCGGCGTGCACCTCGCGGCGCGGCGCGAGCCAGCCGCGCTCGGCGTAGGTCTTCGACAGCCCGCGCGTCTGCAGCACGACCGGTGCGGCGGGATCGGCCGGCCGGCCGTGGGGCTTGAGCGTCGGCACCGAGCGGATCAGCATGCGGGTGTACTCGTGCCGGGGCCGCTGCAGCAATTCTTCTTTCGCGCCCAGTTCCACCAGCTCGCCCGTGCGCAGCACCGCCACGCGGTGCGCGATCTCGGCGACCACGCCGAAGTCGTGCGTGATGAACAGCACGCCCATGCCGTGTCTTTTCTGCAGTTCGATGATCAATCTCAATATCTGCGCCTGCGTCGTCACGTCGAGCGCCGTGGTGGGCTCGTCGGCGATGAGCAGGGCCGGCTCGAGCGCGAGCGCCATCGCGATCATGATGCGCTGGCGCTGGCCGCCGGAGAGCTGGTGCGGATAGGCGGCGAGGACGCGCTCCGCGTCGGCGAGGGCGACTTCGCGGAGAAGGTTGAGGGAAAGCGCTTTCCTCTCGGCGGGGCTCTTCCTGGTATGAACCTGCAGGACCTCGTCGATCTGCGCGCCGCAGCGCATGACCGGGTTCAGCGCCGTCATCGGCTCCTGGAAGATCATCGACATGCGCGCCCCGCGCAGCTCGCGCAGCCGTGCCTCGGAGGCGCCGACGAGCGATTCGCCTTCGAGGCGAACCCCGCCCCGGGAAACCGCCAGTCCCTTCGGCAGCAGGCCCATGACGGCGTGCGCGATCACCGACTTCCCGGAGCCCGACTCGCCGACCAGGCACATGATCTCGCCGCGCCCGACGCTGAAGGACACGCGCGACACCGCCTCGGCGCGCTCCGCGCCGGCGGGCAGGGCGACGGTCAGGTCTTTGACTTCGAGCGTGCTCATACGCGCTTCGCCATCTTCGGGTCGAGCGTGTCGCGCAGGCCGTCGCCGAGGATGTTGACCGCGAGCACGGTGACGGCGAGGAAGATGCCGGGGAAGAAGACGTTGTGCGGGTAGGCGACGAACTGCACGCGGCCTTCCGCCATGATGTTGCCCCAGGTCGGGATGTCGGGCGGCAGGCCGACGCCGAGGAACGAGAGGATGGATTCCAGCAGGATGGCGAAGGCGCAGATGTAGGTGCCCTGCACGAGGAGCGGCGCGACGGTGTTCGGCAGGATGTGGCCGAACATGATCTTGCGCGCCGGCGTGCCGAGCGTGACCGCGGCCTCGACGTAGGGCTCCTCGCGGATGGAGAGCACGAGCGCGCGCACCAGGCGCGTCACGCGCGGGATTTCCGGGATGGCGATGGCGACGATCACGGTGGGCAGGCTCGCGCGCCACAGCGCCACCAGCGCGATGGCGATGAGCACCGCCGGGATCGCCATGATGCCGTCCATGACGCGCATCAGCGGCCCGTCGAGCCAGCGGAAATAGCCCGCCGCGAGCCCGAGCACGACGCCGATCGCGAGCGCGGCGAGCGCGGAGGCGAGGCCCACCGCGAGCGAGACGCGCGTGCCGTAGAGCACGCGGCTGTAGATGTCGCGCCCGAAGGAGTCCGAGCCCATGAGGAACCGGTGCTTGAGCGTCTCGCCCTCCAGCGTCAGGATCTCGCCCGATTCGCCCGGACGCAGGTCGCGGCTCGCGGCGTCGAAGAGCGTCGGGTCGACGGTGCCGAGCCAGGGCGCGATCGCGGCAAGCGCGAGGAGCAGCACGAGCACGCTGCCGCCGATCCTGACCGACCAGTTGTTCAGCAGTTTCATCAATACCGGATGCGCGGGTCCAGGAACACGTAGGACAGGTCGATGAGCAGGTTCACCGCGACGTAGACGAAGGAGAAGAAGAGGATCACGCCCTGGATGGTGGGGAAGTCGCGCGCCAGCACCGCGTCGACGGTGAGCCGGCCCAGGCCCGGAATGGCGTACACCGACTCGGTCACCACCACGCCGCCGATCAGGATGGCGACGCCGATGCCGATCACGGTGGCGATCGGCACCGCGGCGTTGGCGAGCGCGTGGCGCACCAGCACGCGCATCTCCGGCAGCCCCTTCGCGCGCGCGGTGCGGATGTAGTCCTCGCCGAGGGCTTCCAGCACCGAGGCGCGCGTCACCCGGGCGATGAGCGCGATGTAGATCACCGAAAGCGTGATGGAGGGAAGAATCAGGTGTTTCAAAAACAAGACTATGCCTCCTTCGGAAATGCGCACATATCCCTGCACCGGCAGCCATTCGAGCTTGAGCGAGAACGCCCAGATGAGAAGGTAGGCGAGCACGAAGACGGGCACCGAGAACCCCATCACCGAGAAGCCCATCAGCGCGCGGTCGAGCCAGCCGCCGAAGCGCCACGCCGCGAGCACGCCGAGCGGGATCGAGACGAGGACCGCCACCAGGATGGTCAGCGTGGCGAGCGCGAAGGTCGGTTCCAGGCGCTGCGCGATCAGCGTGGCGACGTCGATGCGGAAGTAGTAGGACTGGCCGAGGTCGCCCGAGAGGAGCTTCCCCATCCAGATGGCGAACTGCACCGGGAGCGGCCGGTCGAGGCCGAGGCTCGAGCGGATCGCGGCGATCTGCTCGGAAGTGGCGGCGTCGCCGGCGAGGATCGCCGCCGGGTCGCCCGGCGTGAGGCGAAGCAGCAGGAATACCAGCACCGCGACGATCAGCAGAACCGGGATCGTCGCGGCGAGCCGCCGGGCAATGAACTGGATCAGTTCTTCCTGATGTTCCAGTAGAGGTTGCCGGGGCCGGTGACGAAGCCGGTGACGTTGCGGCGCGCGGCGAGCGGGTTGGCGTACTCGCCGAGCGGCGCGTGCGTCGCCACCTCGAAGGCGCGCGCCTGGATCGCCTCGGCGAGCGACTTCTTGCTTGCGTCGTCGGTGGCGCGCGCGAACTCGTCGCGCAGCTTCTCGAGGCGCTCGTCGGAGGGCCAGCCGAACCACGACTTGTCGCCCTGCGCGCCGACCGCCGGGTTGGTGAGCGGGTTCCAGATGTCGGGCGCCACCCAGGCGGTGAAGAACATGTTCCAGCCGCCCTGCTGCGGCGGGTCCTTCTTGGCGCGGCGGCCGACCAGCGTGTTCCAGTCCATCGCCTGCAGGTCGACCTTGAAGCCGGCCTGGCGCAGGAGCTGCGCCGCGACGTCGGGCAGCTTGCCGATCGCGGCGAGGTCGGTGGGCTTCATCAGCACCACCGGCGTGCCGTCGTAGCCGGAGGCTTTCAGGAGCTCCTGCGCCTTCCTCAGGTTCGACTTCGACTGCACCTCGCTGCCCTTGGCGCTGCCGTAGGGCGTGCCGCAGGTGAACATCGACGCGCAGCTGCGGTAGAGCTCCTTCACGCCGACCTGCGCGCGCAGGAACGGCTCCTGCGCGAAGGCGGCGAGCGCGGCCTGGCGCACCTTGGGATTGTTGAACGGCGGGTGCAGGTGGTTGAAGCGCCCCATGTACTGGAAGCCGAGCGGGTTGGAGTTCACCACCTGGATGTTCTTGTCGGCCTTGAGCGAGGCGTAGCTCTCGAATGCCGGCTGCTCGAGGATGTCGATCTCGCCGCGCACCAGCGCGTTTACCTGCGACTGGGCGTCGCGCAGCGCGAGGTTCCACTCGACGCGGTCGACGTAGACGCGCTTGCCGCCGGCGGTGCCCGAAGGCGCTTCCTTGCGCGGCACGTACTTCTCGTTCTTCCGGTAGACCGCCTTGTCCCCGGGCTTGAAATCTTCCTTGGCGAAGATGTACGGGCCGCTGCCGGTGGCGTCCTCGATCTGCTTGTCGGCGGGCGTGTCGGCGACGCGCTTGGGCATGATGAACGGCACGTTCGAGGAAGGCTTGCCGAGCGCCTCCAGCACGAAGCCGCAGGCCTCGCGCAGGAAGATGCGGAACTGGTTGGGCGCCGGCGCGTCCATGCGCTCGACGAAGGTCATCAGCTTCTGGCCCATCGCGTCGCGCTTGCCCCAGCGCTGGAGCGACGCCACCACGTCCTCGCCGGTGACGGGCTTGCCGTCGTGGAAGGCGAGGCCGCTCCTCAGCGTGAAGGTCCACAGGCGGTGGTCGGGGCTTTCGGTCCACTTCTCGACCATCTGCGGCTGGATGCGGTTCTTCTCGTCCGTGCCGAACAGCGTGTCGTAGACCATGTAGCCGTGGTTGCGCGCCATGTAGGCGGTGGTCCAGATCGGGTCGAGGATGCTCAGGTTCGAGTGCGGCACGATGCGCAGCACCTTGTCCTGGGCGTGGGCGGAGGCGAAGAGCAGCAAGCCTGCGGCGAGCGCAGCGAAGACTTTGCGGTTCATGGAAGGTTCTCCGGGCTGGACGGCGACAGTATATCGGCCCTATGCGGGCTCGGGCCAAGGCCGCTGCTGCGGCCGGGCCTCCTCCAGGAGCAGGCTCATTCTCAGTACCCCTGCATCATCGAAGCGCCGGCCGATCACCTGCACGCCGATCGGCAGGCCCTCGGCGCTATGGGTCCAGTTCACCGACGCCGCCGGCTGCTCCGACATGTTGTAGGGCACGGTAAAAGCGATGTGGGGAAGGGCGTCGTGCGGATCGTTGTTCGGCGCGGGCAGCTCGGCCTCGTACGCGAGGATCGGCGAAACCGGCGAAAGCACGAAGTCGAAGGGCTGGCACGCGGCGATGGCCGCTTCGCGCATCGCCATCACCTGGCCATAGGCCTGCATCACGTCGCGGCCGCTGAAATCGCGCGCGCGCCAGCTGCACCACTCGGCGACGAAGGGCAGCACCTTCGCCTGGCGCTCCTTCGGCAGCTGCACGAAGTCGTTGTACGAGCGCGCCTCGAAGAAGCGGCACATGCCGTCGGCCATGGCGGGCGTGAGGAAGCTCTTCAGCTCGTGCACCTCGGCGCCGGCCTTCTCCAGCGCCCTGGCCGCCGCCACGACGGCGGCCTTGATCTGCGCCTCGACTTTCAATCCAACCTGCATGTCCGTCAGCAAGCCGATTCTCAGCCCCTTGGGGTTTGCAGCCCGAATTTCCCAATCGATGTCTTGAACGGGCAATGCCATGAAATCCCGCGCGTCCGGCTTCGAGAGCACCGCCATCATCAGCGCGGCGTCGGCGACGGTGCGCGTCATCGGCCCGGCGACGCGGCCCATGTACGGCGGGTTGATCGGCACGCGTCCGAGCGAAGGCTTGAGCGCGAAGATGCCGCAGTGGGTGGCGGGAAGGCGCACCGAGCCGCCGATGTCGGTCCCGAGGTGCAGCGGCGCGTAGCCCGCCGCCGCGGCAGCGCCGGCGCCAGAGCTCGAGCCCGAGGTGTTGCGCTCGGGCCGCCAGGGGTTGCGCGTCACGCCGTGCAGGCTGGAAAGCCCGGAGGAGAGCATGCCGTAGTCGGGCATGGTGCTCTTGCCGAGCAGCACGCAGCCCGCCTCGCGCAGGCGCGCCGCCGGCGGCGCGTCCGCGGCCTGCGGCGGCGTGTCCTCGTTGGCGCGCGTGCCGATCGGCGCCGGATCGCCGCGCGTGTAGACGTTCTCCTTGATGGTGAGCGGCACGCCGTCGAGCGGCGAGAGCGGCTTGCCGCCCTTCCAGCGCGCCTCGGCCGCGCGCGCCTGCCCGAGCGCGCCCGCGCGGTGCACCCGGTACATCGCGTTCAGGCGCGGCTCCCAGCGCTCGATGCGCTCGAGCGCCGCTGCCGCGGCCAGCACCGGGGAGAGCTCGCCGCGCGCGAAGGCTTGCGCGAGCTCGACTGCGCTCAGTTCATGAATCTCGGCCACTTGCGCCTACTAATATAGCGCCGATGAAGCCGCGGCACCTGCGCTTTGGCATGAACCTGTGGCCGCCGTTCCTCGGCGCCGGCATCCGCGTGCGCCACATCGCCGAGGACTGGAGCGAGGTGATCGTCGACCTGCGCCACGGCCTCATGAACCGCAACTACGTCGGCACGCACTACGGCGGCAGCCTCTTCTCCATGACCGACCCCTTCTACGCGCTGATGCTGATGCACCTCCTGGGCGATCGCTACCTCATCTGGGACCAGGCCGCGAGCATCGAATTCGTCGCCCCCGGGCGCGGCACCGTCAGCGCCGTCTTCAGGTTGACGAAAGAAGAAGTCGAAGCCATCCGCGCGCAGGCGGCCTCGGGCGAGAAGGCGCTCCCGGAGTTCGACGTCGAAGTGCGCGATGCCGACAACGCTCTGGTCGCGCGTGTGCACAAGACCCTCTACGTCCGGCTCAAGCCTCGCTTCCGGCCTGCGTAGAGGTCTTGCCGAGGCGCATTGCCGCCTCGTTTTTGGCTCCCGATCGGGAGAATCGGACGAGGCGATAACTTCGCGACGTGATTTCCCGGTAAGTTGCTCGCAGGGGGAGTCGCATGGCTGCGCGGGAAGCGCGAGTCGAGGCACGTGGTTCTGTGCCGACCGAGGCCTTCATCTGGGCCTTGGGGAGCCTTTGCAGGCTGCACCAGCTTCCTTTCGATCCCGAGCTGGTCCTCAAGCAGTTCCCGCCACCGTACGACCTGCCGACATTGCTGCGCGCCGCCGAGGCCTGCGGCCTGAAAGCCGGAGTGAGCGGCGCCGAGGCCAAGGACCTGCGGGCGCTTCCGCTGCCCTGTCTTGGATTCGTGCGCCCGCCCGCCGAAGCGGCCAACGACCCGGCTGCCCCGGCGCTGCTGGTCCAGGCCGACCGCGACAACGTGCTCTATCTCCTCGCCGGCGAGCAGGCGCCGCGCACCTTGCCGCTGCAGGACTTTGCCGCGCGCTTCGAGGCCACGGTGATCCTCGCCGCGCGGGCGGCGCCGGCGCTGTCGGATCCCGACGCAGCGCAAGCGCGCACCTTCGGCTTCCGCTGGTTCGTCCCCGAGCTCGCCCGCCACCGGGCCATCTGGCGCGACGTGCTGCTCGCTTCGGCCGCAATCCAGCTCGTGGGGCTGGGCACGCCGCTCTTCACCCAGGTGATCATCGACAAGGTGGTCGTGCACCAGACGGGCAGCACGCTCGTCGCCATTGCCGTCGGGCTCGGCATGTTCCTCCTCTTCAACGCTGCGATGACGTGGATGCGACAGTATCTCGTCCTCCACACCGGCAACCGGGTGGACGCGGTGCTCGCGACGCAGGTGTTCAGCCACCTGTTCCGCCTGCCGCTGCCCTATTTCCAGCACCGGCCGACCGGCACCACGGTGGCGCGGCTGCAGGGCGTCGAGACGATCCGCGAGTTCATCACCGGCGCAGCCGTTTCCTTCGTCCTCGATCTTCCGTTCCTGGTGATCATTCTCGCGGTGATGTTCGTCTACAGCTGGCAGCTCTCCCTGATCGCGCTCGGCATAGCGCTGACGCTCGCCCTGCTGAGCGCCCTCATCACGCCTCTGCTGCGCGAACGGCTCAACCGCCAGTTCCTGCTCGGCGCCCGCAACCAGGCTTTCGTCACGGAGTACGTCTCCGGCGTGGAGACCGTGAAGTCGCTGCAATTCGAGCCGGTGCTCGAACGCAGATACGGCGACTACCTCGCCGCTTACCTTGCCGCAGGGTTCGACACACGTAGCCTGGCGAACAGCTACAACGTGGTCGCGAATGCCCTCGAGCAGCTCATGACCCTGGCGATCCTCGTCGCCGGCGCGCTCCTGGTGATGCGGGGCGACGGGTTCACCATCGGCATGCTGGTCGCCTTCCAGATGTTCGCCGCGCGAATGGCACAGCCGATGCTGCGCATCGCCGGCTTGTGGCAGGAATTCCAGCAGGCCAGCATCGCCGTCAGGAGGCTCGGCGACATCATGAACGCGCCGGCCGAGCCTTATGGCCTCGCTCCGACGCGGGCTGCCGCTGGCGCGGGGGCAATCGAACTCCAGGGCCTCGCTTTTCGCTACAGCGAGCGCTACCCCTACCTCTTCCGCGGCCTGGCGCTTGCCATCCGCCCGGGCGAACTCATCGTCATCAGCGGTCCCTCGGGCTGTGGCAAGAGCACCCTGGCCAAGCTGCTCCTCGGCTTCTTCGAGCCAAGCGACGGTCGCATCCTCCTGGACGGCCGCGACCTGCGCCACCTTCCCGCCAATGAGCTGCGCCAGGCCTACGGCGTCGTGCCGCAGGAGACGGTGCTTTTCTCCGGCACTGTCTACGACAACGTCGCCATGGCGAACCCGCACGCCGGTTTCGATGACATCGTCATCGCCTGCAAGGCGGCCGAAATCCACGGCACCATCGAAAAGCTTCCGCAGGGCTACCAGACGCCGCTCGGCGAGCACGGCGTCGGGCTCTCCGGCGGGCAGAAGCAGCGCCTCGCCATCGCGCGCGCGCTTCTCAAGCGGCCGAAGATCCTCATCTTCGACGAAGCGACGAGCAATCTGGATGCAAATACGTCCGAGAGCCTGGCAAAGACCGTCAACAGCCTGAAGGGAAAGGTCACCGTCCTTTTCATCGCGCACCAGGTGCCGGCCGCGCTGCAGGCGGATCGTCATGTGAGTTTCGCGCCGGCGTCCCGATGAACGCGATGACCAAAGCCGATCCCGCCGACTTCCAGCCGGCGCTGCTGCAGGTGCAGAGCCGTCCGCCATCGCCGCTCGGTCGCGCGCTGCTGTACGTCGTGCTCGCGCTGGTGGGCGGGATGCTGCTGTGGGCGGCGCTCGCCAGGCTCGACATCGTCGCCACCGCCGAAGGCAAGCTCGTGCCCGCGGGCTACCTGAAGATCGTGCAGCCCTCCGAGCAGGGCCTCATCAAGGACATCCTCGTGCGCGAGGGCGAGCTGGTCCGCGAGGGGCAGGTGCTGATGCGCATGGATACCGCTCTTCTTGCCGCCGACGGACGGGCGCTTGCCGCCGAGTACCACACGAAGCGCCTCGCCTTGCGCCGCATCGAGGCCCAGCTCGCCGGGCGGCCGCTCGCCCCGGTGCCCGACGATCCGGCGGCGCTGTTCGCGCAGACGGAAGCCCAGTCGGCCGCCAACGTGGCCGCGTACCAGAACATGCTCTCCCAGGAGCGCAGCGTCCTTGATCGCGCGCGTCATGACCTTGCTGCGGCGAAGGAAGTACGCGCCAAGCTGCTTGCCGTGCTGCCGCACTATCGCGAGCAGGAGAAGGCCTTCGAGAAGCTCAGCAAGGACGGTTTCGCCGGCCGGCTCCTCTATACCGACAAGCAACGCGAGCGGATCGAGAAGGAGCAGGACCTGAAGAGCCAGGAATTCACCATTGCCGCAGCACAGGCGACGATCGCGCAGTCGGAGAAGCGGCGTGCGCAGATCACCG
>Ga0209592_1000015_pt1 | contig 50300 bp, 47 predicted proteins | sample PPLLak2March2015_2_FD_187251 | JGI IMG/M metagenome (GOLD analysis project Ga0209592, IMG submission 187251) | Freshwater sediment microbial communities from Prairie Pothole Lake near Jamestown, North Dakota, USA - PPLs Lake P8 Core (3) Depth... | ecosystem: Environmental > Aquatic > Freshwater... | reverse complement strand
AACAGCGCCGAGACGTCGTTCTGGCCCTCGACGTCCGCCTTCGCGGCGAAGTAGAGGTAGCGGCGGTTTGCCTGCGACTCGCCGGCGAACGCGGCCTTGAGGTTGTCGTGGGTCTTGCTGCCTTTCAAGGCTTTCATGAATCAATCCTCCTTCGAAGGGAGCGCCAGCCTAGGCTCGCGCCCGCCATAGATCAAATTGAACTTCCCAATTCTCTCGATTCATTTGGCCAATGCGGCCTCGATCTCGGAAAAGGTGCGCGCGACTTCGCCGCCGGCGGGAAGCGGGACGCCCAGCTGCCGCGCGATCTGCGAAAGCGAGAAGATGCCGCGCACCATCATGCGCTCATCGGAATCGACGACGAGCGCGTGCTGGCGGCCGGCCCGCCGCAACGTTTCCAGCACGTGGCCGACCCGCGCGCCCTCGACGTCCGACAGCGCGATCACTTGGACCCGCTCCGCGGGCGTCATGACGTCGGCGACGGTGAGCTCGTCGCGGCGCAGGCCGCGCCCGGTGGCCACCAGCATCGGCCGCTCGCCGAGGAGATCGGTGGCGGTGATCACGCCGAGCACCGTCTCGAGCTCGTCGACCACGAGCAGCAGCCGCACGCCGCGCGTGATCATGAACTGGTTGGCGCCGGCGAGCGGCGCCTGCGGGCGGATGGTGGCCGGCGTGGTGCGCGCGAGGTCGGTCATCACCTGCAGCGCCGGCGACCCGGCGCCGACGCGCGCCGCCTGGGGCTGCGTCGGCCGGTGGAAGCCGGCGTTCGCGCCCAGCTCGCGCAGGGGCAGCGGCTCGAAGCTCCTGTCCACCGGCACCTAGCCCTGCAGGGACTCCACGCCGCGCGCCCGGGCGCGGCGATCGGCCTGCAGGAAGCGATGCAGCTCGGTCAGCGCCTGGCGGTAGACGTCGCGCTTGAAGTCGATGACCGAGTCGAGGGGCACCCAGTAGTCGTGCCAGCGCCACGCGTCGAACTCGGGATGGCCGCTCGCGCGCAGCTTGACGTCGCAGTCGCGGCCGACCATGCGCAGCAGGAACCAGATCTGCTTCTGGCCGCGGTAGGCGCCGCCGCGCGTTTCGTTACGCATCCTGTCGTTGCCTCGCATCCACTGCTGCGGCACCTCGTAGCGCAGCCACTCGCGCGTGCGCCCGAGGATGCGCACGTGGGCGTGCTGCAGCCCGATCTCCTCCCCGAGCTCGCGGTACATGGCCTGCAGCGGGGTCTCGCCGTGCTGGATGCCGCCCTGGGGGAACTGCCACGCGTGCTGGTTCACGCGCTTGCCCCAGAACACCTCGTTCCTCTGGTTGGCAAGGACGATGCCGACGTTCGGACGATAGCCTTCCTTGTCCAGCATCCGCGGCGCCCTGGGTTAGGCTAAGTTAAAATTTTTCCACAGCCCACCGGTAATTACAACGCCGGCGCGGACTCCATGAAAACCTCCCGATTCTTCATCGCGACGCTGAAGGAAGTGCCCGCCGAGGCCGAGATCGTCAGCCATCGGCTGATGCTGCGCGCGAGCCTGATCCGCCGCCTCGCCGCCGGCATCTACACCTGGCTGCCCCTCGGCATGCGGGTGCTGCGCAAGGTCGAGCGCGTGCTGCGCGAGGAGATGGACCGCGCCGGGGCGATCGAGATGGTGATGCCGGTGGTCCAGCCCGGGGAGCTCTGGCAGGAGTCCGGGCGCTGGCAGGCCTACGGGCCGGAGCTGCTGCGCTTCAAGGACCGGCACGAGCGCGACTTCGTGCTCCAGCCGACCTCCGAGGAGGTGGTGACCGAGCTGGCGAGGAGCGAGCTGAGGAGCTACCGGCGCCTGCCGGTGCACTTCTACCAGATCCAGACCAAGTTCCGCGACGAGCGCCGCCCCCGCTTCGGCATCATGCGCGGCCGAGAGTTCGTCATGAAGGACGGCTACTCCTTCCATGCCGACCACGCGAGCCTCGAGCACGAGTACCGCAACATGCACGCCACCTATACGCGCATCTTCACGCGCCTCGGGCTGCGCTTTCGCGACGTCGCCGCCGACACCGGCGCGATCGGCGGCACCGGCTCGCACGAGTTCCACGTCCTCGCCGACTCCGGCGAGGACGCCATCGCCTTCTGCCCGCAGTCGGACTATGCCGCGAACGTCGAGCTGGCGGAGGCGGTCCAGATCGAAAAGAGAGGTTCCGCGAAAGAAGAAATGCGCAAGGTCGCGACCCCGGGGAAGACGACCTGCGAGGACGTCGCGGCGCTGCTCAAGGTGGACCTGAAGAAGACCGTCAAGGCAATCGCGGTGATGCACGACGACGAGTTCCAGCTGCTGCTGCTGCGCGGGGACCACGAGCTGAACGAGGTGAAAACGCAGAAGGCGACCGGCGCCTTCCGCTTCGCCGGCGAGAAGGAGATCCGCGCCGCGCTCGGCTGCCCGCCCGGCTACATTGGACCGCCGCTGGCTGCTGGTGGGCCGGTCGGTGCGCGGGTGCGCGTGGTCGCCGACCGCGCGGTCGCCGCCATGGCCGACTTCGTGTGCGGCGCCAATGCCGAGGGCTTCCACCTCGCCGGCGCCAACTTCGGCCGCGACCTGCCGGAGCCGGCGCTGGTCGCCGACCTGCGCAAGGTGGTGGCGGGCGACCCCAGCCCCGACGGCAAGGGGCCGCTCGAGATCGTGCGCGGCATCGAGGTCGGCCACATCTTCCAGCTGCGCACCAAGTACTCGGAGGCCATGAAGGCCACCTTCTTGAGCGAAACCGGAGAAGCCAAACCCTTCGAGATGGGCTGCTACGGCATCGGCGTGACGCGCATCGTCGCCGCGGCGATCGAGCAGAACCACGACGAGCGCGGCATCGTCTTCCCGGCGCCGATCGCGCCGTTCGAGGTGGCGCTGGTGCCGATCGGCTACGCCAAGTCGGACAAGGTGCGCGCCGCGGCCGAGCGGCTCCACGACGAGCTCGCCGCCGCCGGGATCGACGTGCTGATGGACGACCGCGACGAGCGGCCCGGGGTGCTGTTCGCCGACATGGACCTGATCGGCATCCCGCACCGCGTGGTGATCGGCGAGCGCGGCCTCGCCGCGGGGAACGCCGAGTACAAGGGCCGGCGCGACGAGAAGCCGCGCGACCTGCCGCTGGGCGATGTGGTGCGCTTCCTGAAGGAGCAGCTCGCGTCGCGATGAGGGCGCTCGCCCTCCTCCTGCTCGCCCTGCCACTGACCGCGCTCGCGGGGGCGCAGCAGTACGAGCCGCTCGCCGCCAGCGTGCGCGCGCGCCTTTCCGCGGCCATCGCCGACAAGGCGGTGCCGGTGCTGAACTTCCGCTCCGCCGCCGACGCCAACCGCTGGCTGCACACCATGGAGGAGCGCCTCGCGCGGCGCATTCCCGACCGCCAGCAGCGCCTGCAGCTGCTGCGCACGGTGCACTACGAGGCCACGCGCGCCGGACTCGACCCGCAGCTGGTGCTCGGCGTGCTGGAGATCGAGAGCGGCTTCCGCAAGTACGCGGTCTCGCGCGCCGGGGCGCGCGGCTACATGCAGGTGATGCCGTTCTGGGTGACCCTGATCGGGCGGCGCACCGACAACCTGTTCCACCTGCGCACCAACCTGCGCTATGGTTGCGTCATCCTGCGCCACTACCTCGACATCGAGAAGGGCGACTACTTCCGGGCGCTCGGCCGCTACAACGGCAGCCTGGGGCGCGCCGAGTACCCGAACCTCGTGTTCGGCGCCTGGCGCGGCCGCTGGAAATACGACGGGCCGACCGCATGAGCGCGGCCGCATGATCGAATCGCTCATCGCGCGCTCGCCGCGCTTCGCCAACTGGGTCTACGGCTTCACCCCGCCGGAGCGCGGCACGGTGGTGCTCGTGCACCGGCGCGTGTACATCGTGCCCACGCGCCTGGGGTGGCTCTTCGCCGCGACGCTCGCCATCCTGCTCATCGGCTCGATCAACTACGCGCTCTCGCTCGGCTTCGTCCTCACCTTCCTGCTGGCCGGCATGGGGCTCGCCGGCATGGTGCACACCGCGCGCAACCTGGCGCGCATCGCGGTCAGCGCCGGGCGCGCCGAGCCGGTGTTCGCCGGCGAGTCGGCGCAGTTCCGCCTCTACCTCGACGGGCGCGCCGGGTTCGAGCGGCCGGCGATCCTAGCGCGCCACCTGAAGTCGGGCGCGCAGCTCGTCGTCGACATTGCGCCGGGGGCGCTGGCCGAGGTGGTGCTCGCGGTGCAGGCGCCCGCGCGCGGCTGGCTGCCGCTCGGGCGCGTCATGCTCGAGACGCGCTTCCCGCTCGGCATCTTCCGCGCCTGGAGCTACGTCGAGCCCGACGCGCGCTGCCTCGTCTATCCGCGCCCCGAGCGCTCGCCCCTGCCGCCCTACAGCGCCGAGGCGTCCTCGGGCGCGCTGCGCTCGCCCACGCCGGGCAACGACGACTTCGCCGGGCTGCGCGGCTACCAGCTCTCCGACTCGCCGCGCCACGTGGCGTGGAAGGCCGTGGCGAGGAGCGGCGACATGCTCACCAAGCAGTTCACCGGCGAGGCGGCGGCGCGGCTCTGGCTCGACTGGCAGCTGCTCGGCTTCGGCTTCAATGCCGAGCAGCGCCTGTCGCGGCTTGCCGGCTGGGTGCTCGCCGCCGAGCGCGCCGGTACGAGCTACGGCCTGCGCCTCCCGGGCGTGGAGATCGCCCCCGGCCGCGGCGACCCGCACCGCAACGCCTGCCTGCAGGCGCTGGCGCTGTACCAGGCGCCGGGCCGGTGACGCCCTCCGCGCACCCGCTCGCGCCCGAGGTCCGCCTGGTGAGCACGCGCGACGTGGCGTGGCTGATCGGCTCGCTTCTCCTCGTCATCGCGCCGCACGCGATGCGCGCGCCGTGGTGGCTGACGCTGCTCACGCTGTGCCTGTTCGGCTGGCGCGTGTACTACAGCCTCAACCGCGCGCCGCTGCCCTCCAAGTGGCTGGTGCTCGGCGTCGCCATGGTGGCGATGCTCGGCGTCTGGGTCGAGTACCGGACGCTCTTCGGCCGGCAGCCGGGGGTCCTGCTGCTCATGCTCTTCGCCGGCCTGAAGCTGCTCGAGACGCGCAGCCACCGCGACGCCGCGGCCGCCGCCTTCCTCGGCTACTTCCTCATCATCACCAACTTCCTCTACACGCAGACCATCCCGACCGCGGCGCTGATGTGCGCGGCGGTGTTCGCGATCAGCGCCACGCTGGTGGGCCTCTCCGCGCCGCACCGCGCGCCGCGCGCCAACGTGCGCACCGCGGCGCTGCTCCTCGCGCACGCCGCCCCGGCGGCGCTCGCGCTGTTCCTGCTCTTTCCCCGCGTGCAGGGCCCGCTGTGGGGCCTGCCGCAGGACGCCTACTCCGGCATGACCGGCCTGTCCGAGACGATGAGTCCCGGCACGCTCTCCAGCCTGGCGCAATCCGACGCCATCGCCTTCCGCGCCGAGTTCGAGGGCGAGCCGCCGGCGCAGCGCCTGCGCTACTGGCGGGGGCCGCTGATGTGGGACTTCGACGGGCGGACCTGGACCATCGGCGCGAGCTACCTCGCGAAGTTCGTGCCGCCGAGCGGCGGGCGCGCCACGCACCGCTACGCCGTGGTGCTGGAGCCGCACAATCGCCACTGGCTGTTCGCGCTCGAGACCGCGGCGAGCCTGCCGGAGCGCGCCCGCATGAGCTTCGACGGCCAGATCATCGCCAACGGCCTGGTGCGCAGCCGCCTGCGCTACGAACTCTCCTCGGTCATCGCCCCAGACCCGGAGCCCGAGGAGGACGTGGGGGCGCTGCGCCGGGCGCAGCGCGTGCCGCCGGGCTTCAACCCCCGCGCGCTCGCCCTCGCCGCTGAATGGCGCGATGCCTCGCGCTCGGACGAGGAAGTGGTCGAGCGCGCCATCGCCTTCTTGCGCCAGGGGCGCTACCTCTACACGCTCGAGCCGCCGCTGCTCGGCAGGCATTCGGTGGACGAGTTCCTGTTCGAGACCCGCGCCGGGTTCTGCGAGCACTACGCGTCCGCATTCGCCTTCCTCATGCGCGCGGCAGGCGTGCCCGCCCGCATCGTCACCGGCTACCAGGGCGGCGAGCTCAATTCCATCGACCGCATCATCACCGTGCGCCAGTCCGACGCGCACGCCTGGACCGAGGTGTTCCTGCGCAACCGCGGCTGGGTGCGCATCGACCCGACGGCGGCGGCGGTGCCGCGGCGCGTCGAGGCGGGCCTCTCGCGCGCGGTGCCGGAAACGGAGCTGCTCGCGCTGATGCGCCCGGAGCTGGAATGGCTGCGCGGCATGCGCGACCAGTGGGAGGCGCTCGCGCACAAGTGGAACGTCTGGGTGCTCGGCTACAACCCGGAGCGCCAGCGCGACCTGCTCGGGTCGCTGGGCATGCGCGACGCGGACTGGCGCACCCTCACCGCGGCGCTCTTCAGCGTGCTCGGCCTGATGACGCTCGCGCTGCTCGCCTGGTCGCTGCGGCGGCTGAAGCGCCCGGACCCGGTGCAGAAGGCCTGGCGTGTCTTCTGCCGCAAGCTCGCCACGCGCGGCGTGGAGCGCTCGCCGCATGAAGGGCCGCGCGACTACGCAGCGCGCGCCGCGCGCGCGCTGCCCTCGGCGCGCCGTTCCATCCTGCGCATCGGCTCGCTCTACATCGCGCTGCGCTACGGGGCGGATGCCAGCGCCGCGGGCGCGGCGCGCCTGCGACGCATGGTACGGGAGCTCAGGCTGACATGACCCGATGGCTGTTCGTTCTGCTTCTGCTGTGCGGCCCGGCGCTGGCCCAGCCGGTTTCCTACGAGAAAAGGCCGGAAGTGCGCAGCTTCATCCGCGAAATCGCCGCGCGCCACGGCTTCGTGGAGAAGGAGCTGCGCTCGCTCTTCGCGCGCGTCGAGCGCGCGGAGCCGGTGCTCGAGGCGATCCGCAAGCCACCCGAGCCGCCGGTGTGGAGCGACTACCGCGCCCTGTTCCTGACCGACAAGCGCATCCAGGGCGGGCTCGAGTTCTGGCAGGCGCACCAGGCCGTCCTCGAGCGCGCCGAGCGGGAATACGGCGTCCCGGCCCAGGTGACGGTGGCGATCATCGGCGTCGAGACCTTCTACGGGCGCAACACCGGACGCTGGCGCGTCATCGACGCCCTCACCACGCTCGCCTTCGACTACCCGCCGCGCTCGAGATTCTTCCGCAGCGAGCTCGAGCACTACCTGGTGCTCGCGCGCGACAACGGCCAGGACGTGCTCGCCGTGCGCGGGTCCTATGCCGGGGCAATCGGCATCCCGCAGTTCATGCCGAGCAGCACGCGGGCCTACGCAGTGGACTTCGACGGCGACGGGGTCATCGACCTGCGCGCGAGCACCGCGGATGCGATCGGCAGCGTCGCCAGCTTTCTCAGCAAGCACGGCTGGCAGCCCGGCGCGCCGGTGCAGCTCAAGCCGGTGCTGAGCGGCGAGGCCTGGCGCGCGTACGCGGGCGGCAGCGTCGACCCGAAGCACCCGCTCTCGGCGCTGCGCGAGGCGGGCGTGCAGCTGGCGGAGGCGCCTTCGCTTCCCGAGGACACGCGCGCCGCGCTGATCGACCTGGGGAGCGAGCTGCGCGTCGGGCTGAGAAACTTCTACGTCATCACCCGCTACAACCGCAGCGCGCTCTACGCCGCGGCGGTCGCCGACCTCGCCGAGGCCCTGCGCGCGGCGCCTCAGAGCCCCGGCAGGTAGCGCATCGGGTCGACGGGCGCCGAGCCCTTGCGGATCTGGAAGTGCAGCTTCGGCCGGTCGGCGTCGGTGGCGCCGAGCTCGGCGATCTTCTCGCCGCGCGCCACCGCCTGCTGCTCCTTTACCAGGATCTCGCGGTTGTGCGCGTACACCGTGATGAAGCCGTTGTCGTGCTTGATGACGACCAGCTTGCCCAGGCCCGGAATGCCGGTGCCGATATAGGTAACGCGCCCCGCGGCGGCGGCGACGATCGGGTCGCCGGGCTTGCCGTCGATGTCGATGCCCTTGCTGCGCGGCTCGGAGAACCCGGCGATCACCTTGCCCTTCGCCGGCCAGACGAAGCCGCCGGCATCGGCGGCCTTGGCGTCGGCGCCCGCCGCGCCCTCGCGGCCGACCATCGCCGCGTTCTCCTTCGAGTAGGGCAGGCGCACCGCCTTGGGCTCGGTGCGCGTCGCGCCGTCGCCCTGCCCCTGCGGCACGGCGTCGATCGGGCGCGACTCGATGCGCCCCGGAACGCGCGCCGCGCCCACCTGGGTGCGCCGGTCCTGGGGCGGCTGCACGCGCAGCAGCTGGCCGACGTTGATCTTCGTCGCGTCGTCGAGGCCGTTCCACTGCGCCACCTCGCGGTAGTCGGCGCCGTGGTCGAGCGCGATGCTGTAGAGCGTGTCGCCGCGTTTGACGACGTAGAAGCCGTCGGGAGCCGGCTGCGCGGCAGCGCTCGCCGGAGCGGCGGGCACCGGCGGGCGCGCGGGCGCCGCCACGGCGCGCGGCGGCTTGCGCTCGAAGACCGGCGCCGCCATGCGCGGGCCGGCGCAGCCGGCAAGCACCACCGCCGCCACGACCAGGCTGACTGCCGCAATTGCTGCTCTCATGCCTTGCCGACCTCCATCGGCACGAAGCGCACCGGATCGAGCTCCGACTCGCGAAAACCGCGGCCGCTGCGCTCGAACAGCACCAGCCGCTGTGCGCCGCCATTGGCTTTCAGCGGCAATATCATTCTGCCACCGGGCGAGAGCTGTTGTAACAGGGCTTCTGGCACGCGCGGCGCCGCCGCGGCGACGACGATCGACTGGAACGGCGCCGCCTTCTCCAGGCCGGCGTAGCCGTCGCCATGCGCCAGGCGCAGGTTCGCGAGGCGCAGCCCGAGCAGGTTGGCGCGCGCCCGCTCCAGCAGCGCCTTGATGCGCTCGACCGAGTACACCTGCGGGAAAAGGCTCGCCAGCACCGCCGCCTGGTAGCCACACCCCGTTCCGATCTCCAGGATGTTCTTGGGTTCCCTTTGAAATATCAGGAGCTCGATCATCCGCGCCACAACGTACGGTTGCGAGATCGTCTGGCCGAAGCCGATCGGCAGCGCGGTGTCCTCGTAGGCGCGGCTGGCGAGTGCCTCCTCGACGAAAAGGTGCCGCGGCACCGCGCCGATCGCCGCCAGCACCCGCTCGTCGCGGATGCCCTTCGCGCGCAACCGCTCCACCATGCGCCCCCGCGTGCGCGGGGAGGTCATTCCTATGCCTAGAGCGCGAGCCATTCCTTCGCCCGCGCCAGTTGTCCCCCGTGGGTAAGATCCATGCGCAGCGGCGTCACCGAGACCCGCCGGTGCTCGACCGCATGGAAATCGGTGCCCGGCCCGGCGTCCGCGGCGCCGCCCGCCGGGCCGATCCAGTAGGCCGTCTCGCCGCGGGGCGTCTGCATCTTCACGACAGGCTCGGCCTTGTGGCGCTTGCCCAGGCGCGTCACCTCGATGCCGGCGAGCGCCGCGGGGTCGACGTCGGGGACGTTGACGTTGAGCAGCACCGGCTCGCCGAACGGCGCGCGGCTCAGGCGCTCGACCATCTGCAGGGCGACGCCGATGGCGCTCTGGAAGTGCTCGCCGGTGCGGCTGGTGAGCGAGAGCGCGAGCGAGGGGATGCCGAGCAGGTAGCCCTCCACCGCCGCCGCCACCGTGCCCGAATAGATGGTGTCGTCGCCCATGTTGGCGCCGAGATTGATGCCCGAGACGATGACGTCGGGGGTGAAGTCGAGCAGCCCGGTCACGGCGATGTGCACGCAGTCGGTGGGCGTGCCGTTGACCGAGAAGAAGCCGTTGGGCGCCCGGCGCACCGTGAGCGGGCGGTCGAGCGTGAGCGAGTTGGAGGCGCCGGAACGGTCGCGCTCGGGGGCCACCACCGTGACCTCGCCGAGCTGGCCGAGCGCCTCGGCGAGCAGCGTGATCCCCGGCGCGAAGTAGCCATCATCGTTGGAGACCAGAATTTTCACGTGGCTGATTCTACCGTCCGGGTGGAGGGCCTCAGACCGGTGGAACAGACCCCGGCCCCGGTGTCTAATCCAGCGTGCGCAGCGCCGTAGCGGTCCTGGTAGCCGTTGTCGCCATGGCCGGCGGACCGGCGCTCGCCCAGAGCTACCGCGTCGAGGTCGAGGCGCCGGGCGAGCTCGGCCGCACCCTGCGGCAGGGACTGAACCTCGTGCGCCAGCAGAACGACCCCGGCATCAGCCCCGAGCGCTTCAAGCGCCTGCTCGAGGAGGCGGAGCGCGAGGCGCGGGAGGTGGCCGCGACCGAGGGCTACTTCTCGGCGCGCGTGTCGACCCGCATCGACGAGGCCACGCAGCCCCGCACCGTGCACCTTTCCCTGCAGCCGGGCGAGCGCACGCTCGTCACCGCGGTCGAGATCCGCTTTCGCGGCCCGGCGGCCGATGACCCCGAAGCGCGCAAGGCCCTCGAGCAGGTGCGCGAAGGCTGGCGCCTGCGCACCGGGCAGCCCTTCCGCCAGGCGGCCTGGGAGGAAGCCAAGCGCGTCGCCGTGCGCGCGCTGGCGCGCTGGCGCTACGCGGCGGCAAGCGTCGCCGAGAGCCAGGCGCTCGTCGACCCGAAGACCCGCAGCGCCTCGCTCAGCATCGAGCTCGAGAGCGGCCCGCCGTTCCGCTTCGGGCCCCTGCGCGTCAGCGGCAACCGCCGCTACCCCGACGCGATCATCGAGAACCTGAGCCCGGTGCGCGCCGGCGAGACCTACGACCGCGACAAGCTGATCCTCTACCAGCGGCGCCTGCTCGAGACCGGCTATTTCGCCAGCGTGCAGATGGACATCGACGCGCAGCCGCACGAGGCGCAAGGCGCCGCGCTGCGCGTCGCGGTGCTCGAGGCGCCGTCGCAGAACGTCGAGACCGGCATCGGCTACACCACCGACGCCGGCCCGCGCTTCGAGCTGCGCTACGGCAACCAGGACGTGCGCGACAGCGCCTGGCGCTTCAAGAGCGCGCTCGCCCTGGACGAGAAGGTGCAGAACCTGCAGCTCAACCTCGACCTGCCGCCGCGGCCGGGCGCGCGCTGGAACAGCCTGTTCGCGCGCGCGCGGCAGACCGACATCCAGAACGAAAGCACGCGCGAGCTCGCCGCGGGCCTCGCCCACAACTTCGGCCGCGAGGCCGAGCCCTCGGCGCTGATCGTCTCGGGGCACCTCGAGGAGCAGAGCATCGCCGGCCAGCCGACCGACAACCGCCAGGCGTTGTACTTCGGCTTCCGGCACACCTTCAGCCGCACCGACGACTTCGTCGCCCCGCGCTCAGGCTACCTCGGCTCCTTCGAGCTGGGCGGCGCGCCCCCCGAGCTCTCGACGCGCCAGTTCCTGCGCGCGGTGGCGAGCGCGTCGCTGTTCTTCCCGCTCGGCCGCGCGAACGACCTCCTGCTGCGCGGCCAGGCGGGCAGCGTGATCGCGGAGGAGCGCACCGGCATTCCCTCGAGCTTCCTCTTCCGCACCGGCGGCGACCAGACCGTGCGCGGCTACGCCTTCGAGAGCCTGGGCGTGCGCCAGGGCGAGGCCGTCGTCGGCGGGCGGCGCCTCCTCGTAGGCAGCGTCGAGCTCATCCACTGGGTGGGCGAGAACTGGGGCGTCGCCGCGTTCGTCGACGCGGGCAACGCCTGGGACAAAGGCGTCGAGTTCAATGCCGCCGTCGGCGCGGGCATCGGCGCGCGCTTTCGCACGCCGATCGGGCCGATCCGCGCCGACGTCGCCTACGGCGAGGAGGTCGGCTCGTTCCGCCTGCACTTCTCGGTGGGCTACAGCTTCTGACGATGAAGTGGCTCGCCCGTTTCGGCTTGCTGTTTCTTCTCCTGGTGGCATTTCTTCTGGGCGCCGCGGCCTGGCTGGTCGGCACCGAATCGGGCCTGCGCTGGGCGCTCGAGCGCGCCCAGGGCGCGGCCGGCGGCAAGCTCGCCGTCGAAGGCGCGAGCGGCGTGCTCGCCGGCACGGTGCGCATCGATCGGCTCGCCTACGAAACAGAGGGATTCAGGCTGGAAAGCCATCGATTGCAGGCGCGAGCCGGCCTGCTCGCCGCGCTCGGCGGGCGCATCGTCCTCGACCCGCTGGAAGCCGAGTCGCTCGAGATCGTGTCGCGACCCGACGGCGCCGCGGCAAGCGCGCCGCCGTCGCTGCCCTGGGCCATCGCGCTCGCCAACGTGGCCCTCGAGCGGCTCGAGCTCGAGCGCGCGGGCGAGCGCCATGTGCTGCGCGAGGTGCGCCTGTCGCACCTGCGGATCGACCGCGCGGTCTCCGCGGAAGGCTCGTTCCGCCGCCCGGACGAGCGCTTCCCGCTCCAGGCGAGCTTCACGCTGCAGGGTTCTCTCGAAAGAATCGAGATCTCGGCCGCGCTCACGGTTGCAGGCGTTCCGGCCAAGGGAAAAGCGCTGCTGCGGCCCTTCAGCGAGCCGCGCATCGAGGCGATCGAGGCGCGCGGCGGCCCGGTCGACCTCTCGCGCTTCGACGCCGGCCTGCCGCGTACGGCGATCTCCGCGAGCCTCGAGGCGAAGGCCGCGGCGGGCGGCGCGCTCGCCGGGACGCTTGCCGCGACCAATGCCGCGCACGGCCCGCTCGACGAGGAGAAGGTCCCGGTGGCAAGGCTCGAGACGCGCTTCTCGACCCGCGACCTGGCGAGCGCGACGCTCGAGCGCCTCTTCATCGCGGTGAGCGGCGGCGGCACGCTCGAAGGAAAAGGCAACATCAGCCTGGAAGCCGCTCGCGCCGAGCTGCGCGCCTCGGGCATCGACCTGCGGGCGATCCGCTCCACCCTGCGCGCCACCAGGCTCGACGGGCCGCTGCAAATCGATCTGGGAAGAAAAAAGCAACTCGTAAGCGGACGGCTCTCGCAGGACGACATCAGCGTCGAGGCGGACCTGGCGCGCGAGGGCGACGTCGTCGACATCCGCCGGCTGCGCGCTGGCGCGAAGGGTGGCGAGCTCAGCGGCACCGGGAAGCTGCGCCTGGGCACGCTGCGCTTCGAGGCGAAGCTCGATCTCGCCGGATTCGACCCGGCGGCCTTCGGCGAGTACCCGGCAGGCTCGCTCAACGCCTCGATCGTCGCTGCCGGCACGCCCGACGGTGCGGACCTCACATGGACGTTGCGCGACAGCACGCTCGCGGGACGCGCGCTCGAGAGCCGCGGCCGAGCGAACGTCTCGCGGAGCCGCGTCGCCGGCGCTGAGGCCGAGGCGAGCTTCGGCGCGATGCACGGCAGCGTGCGCGGCGACCTCGGCGCCCCGGGCGACCGCCTCGCCTGGCAGCTCGAGGTGCCGCAGCTCGGCAGCCTCGACGAGCGCCTCGCCGGGCGCCTGTCGGCGAGCGGCACGCTCACGGGCAGTTGGAGCGATCCGGCGGCGGCAGGCACGGTGCGCATCGACAATCCCCGCGTGGCGGGCCTGCAGGCGAGCGAGGTGCGCGCGAGCTTCGACGGCCGTCTCGCGCAGCACGAGCTCGAAGTCTTCGCCACCGCGCCCGGGCTCGCCCTGCAGGCGCGGCTGCGCGGCGGGTGGCTCGGCGCGCAGGGCTGGGCGGGCGAGCTCCTGTCGATGGCGAATGCCGGCACGTACCCGCTGAGATTGCTCAAGCCGACCCGCCTCGAGGCCGCTCGCGATCGTGTCGAGGTGGGACGCGTCGAGGCGACCCTCGGCGAGGGCCGGCTGCTCATCGCCGGTGCGCGCTGGCAGCCGCAGCGGCTCACCTCGAGCGGCGAGGTCGAAGGCCTGCCGGCGCAGTGGCTGGTCGGGCTCGCCGGGCTTGCCGGGCGAATCGGCGGCAGCCTGCGCCTGGACGGCGCATGGTCGCTCGCGGCGGCAGAACGCCTGGATGGAACGTTCCAGGTGCGCCGCGCAAGCGGTGACGTGTCGATCGACGACGTGGCCCTCGGCCTGGAGGAGGTCTCGCTCGACGGGCGCTTCACCGACGGCCGGCTCGCCACGAGCGGACGGGTCGCCACGCGCTTCGGCAAGCTCGAGCTGGACGGCACGGTCACCCCTGCGGCCGGGGAGAGCGGCATCGGCCGCTCGTCGCCCATTGCGCTGCGCGCCCGCGCCGACTTTTCCGCGATCCGCGCGCTCGCGCAGCCTTTCGTCGAGGAAGCGAAGCTCGACGGCGCGCTGCGCGCGGAGCTTGCGGTGGGCGGTACCCTCGGCGCACCCTCGGTGAGCGGCGAGCTCGCGGGCGACGCGATCAGCCTCGAGGCGCCGCAGTACGGCGTATACCTCAAGAACGGCGTCCTGCGCGCGCAGCTCGAGCGCAACGCGCTGCACGTGCGCGAGCTGTCGATCCAGGGCGGCGAAGGGCGCTTCAGCGCGAGCGGCACGCTGCCGCTGCGGCTCGCCGACGACGCGGCGCGGCTCGACTGGCAGGCGCGCAACTTCACCGTGCTGGAGCGCCCCGACATGCGCCTTGTCGCCTCGGGAAAGGGCGAGGCGCACTTCGACGGCAAGCGCCTGTCGCTCGTGGGCGAGCTGCGAGCCGACCGCGGCCACGTGGAGCTGGCGCGCGAGCGCCTGCCGCAGCTCGGCGACGACGTGGTCATCGTCGGCGAACCGCGAACGGCGCGCGGCGGCCCGGTGCGCCTGCCGCTCGCCCTCGATCTCATCCTCGACCTCGGCGACCAGCTCAGCGTGCGGGCGCAGGGGTACGAGGGCAAGGTCGCCGGGCGCGTGCAGTTGCAGACGAACAAGGAAGGGGAGCTGCGCGCCTACGGCGAGGTGTACGCGGTGAACGCCACGTTCCTCGCCTATGGCCAGCGGCTCCAGGTCGATCCCGGCAGGCTGATCTTCGACGGCCCGCTCGACAACCCGGCGCTGCAGGTGACGGCCTGGCGGCGCAACCAGGCCGTCGAGGCGGGCGTGCAGATCAGCGGCACCGCCCGGTCGCCCCGGGTGCAGCTCGTGTCGCAGCCGCCGGTGCCCGAAGGCGAGCGCCTCTCATGGCTGGTCCTGGGACGCGCGCCCGGCGACGCGAGCCAGGCGGACCTGGGGCTGCTGCAGGCGGCGGCCGGCGCGCTGCTCGCGAGCGGCGACGCGATGCCGCTCGACCGCCGCCTCGCGCGCTCGATCGGACTGGACGAGGTGAGCCTGCGCGGCACGGGCGAAGTGCAGGACCGCGTGGTCGCCTTCGGCAAGCGCCTGTCCGACCGGGCGTACGTGAGCTACGAGCGCGGCCTGGGGGCGCTCGCGACGAACCTGGTCAAGCTCGACTACGCGCTTTCGCAGCGCTGGTCGCTGCGCGCCGAAACGGGCAGCAGCACCACGGGCAGCAGCACCAGCGGCTGGGGCATCTTCTACCGCTTCTCGTGGGATTGATTTCCCAGCCAGTCGAGCGCGGAGGGCTCGTCCCGGAACGCGCGCACCCCGGCGCCCTGCTGGCGCGCCAGCACCTCGATGTACTCGTGGGAAGCGCGCAGCTCGTCGGAATCGGCGAGCAGCGCAATGCGGTACTTCGGCTGGACGGCGAGGCGGCGGAACTGCTCGGCGATGCGGTACTGGTCGACCTTGAAGATCGGGCGCGAATTGCGCACCGAAACGAGCACCGTAGTGTCGCCGTTATTCAGGACTTCCTCCGTGACCGCGCGGATGAAGTCCTGCGTCTCGCCAACCGTCTGGCGCCCGTAGAGCTCCGCGCGCAGATGACCGTTCCCCTTGGCGATGGTGTAATCTAAATTCGAGTCACAAAAACGACTACCTGTGCAGCAAATCACGCACCGCTTCGTCGAGACCAACGGCATCCGCATGCACATCGCCGAGTGCGGCGAAGGTCCGCTCGTGCTGCTCTGCCACGGCTTCCCGGAATCCTGGTACTCGTGGCGCCACCAGCTCGAGGCGCTCGCGGCCGCCGGCTTTCGCGCCGTCGCGCCCGACATGCGCGGCTACGGCCAGACCGACCGGCCCGCCGAGATCGACAAGTACACGCTGCTCCACCTCGTGGGCGACATGGTGGGGCTGCTCGATGCGCTGGAAGCGCCGACGGCGGCGATCGCCGGGCACGACTGGGGTGCGCCGGTCGCCTGGCACGCGGCGCTGCTTCGTCCCGACCGCTTCCGCGCCGTCATCGGGCTGAGCGTGCCGTTCCGGCCGCGCGGCAGCAGGCGCCCGACGAGCGCCATGCCGCAGACCAGCGAGGCGGTGTTCTATCAGCTCTACTTCCAGCAGCCCGGCGTCGCCGAAGCCGAGCTCGGCCGCGACGCGCGCCGCACGCTGCGCATGGTGCTTCGTACGCCGACGAAGGAAGTGAACCCTCTCGTGACGATGGTCCCGCGCCAGGGCGGCTGGCTGTCGCGCATGCCCGAGCCGACGGCGCTGCCGGAATGGCTCAGCGAGGCAGACCTGGATTTCTACGCGAAGGAATTCGAGCGTACCGGGTTCGCGGGCGGGCTCAACTGGTACCGCAACATCGACCGCAACTGGGAGCTGCTCGCGCCCTATGCGCGCGCGCAGGTGCAGGTCCCGGCGCTCTACATGGCAGGCGACCGCGACCTCGTGCTCGCCTTTCCCGGCGCGAAGGAAATCATCGAGAACCTGAAGAAGTTCGTCCCGCAGCTGCGCCGCACGATCATCCTGCCCGGTTGCGGGCACTGGACGCAGCAGGAGCGGCCGCGCGAAGTGAACGCGGCCATGATCGAGTTCCTGCGGGAGGCGGGATGAATGGTCTCCGTGGCGAGATTTGAACTCGCGACCCCGTCCACCCCAAGGACGTGCGCTACCAGGCTGCGCTACACGGAGATGCCGGGATTCTACCTCTGCAACTGGTCGAGGACGGCGCGCAGCTCGCGCTTGATCGCGGCGAGGTCGACGCCGGCGCCGGGAAGGGCGCGGCCGTTGCGCACCTGGGGCTCGGCCTTTTCTTCCTGCGCGAGCGCGCTGTTGTCGAGGCGCACGTTGTCCAGGCGATTGCGCGCCCCGCTGATCGTGAAGCCTTCCTCGTAGAGCAGCTCGCGGATGCGCCGGATGAGCAGCACCTCGTGGTGCTGGTAGTAGCGGCGGTTGCCGCGGCGCTTCACCGGCTTCAGCTGCGTGAACTCCTGCTCCCAATAGCGCAGGACGTGCGGCTTCACCCCGCAGAGCTCGCTCACCTCACCGATGGTGAAGTAGCGCTTGGCGGGGATCGGCGGGAGTTCAGCTTTCCTGCGGCTTGGCTCCATGGCGGGCCTTCTCGACCATGGCCTTCAGCTTCTGGCTGGCATGGAAGGTGACTACACGGCGGGCGCTGATGGGGATTTCCTCGCCGGTCTTCGGATTGCGGCCCGGGCGCTGCGGCTTGTCGCGCAGCTGGAAGTTGCCGAAGCCCGAGAGCTTGACGCTTTCCCCCCGCTCCAGGGCGCCGCGGATCTCTTCGAAGAAGGCTTCGACCATGTCCTTGGCCTCGCGCTTGTTCAGCCCGACCTTCTCGAACAGCAAATCCGCCAGCTCGGCCTTCGTTAACGTCATCACCACAGCTCCCCGAGTCCCTAAGTTCTTAATTTCGCGGAGAATCGCCTACCCAGGAGCGCTACCAGAGCATCGCGGGCAGCGTCCGCCTCCGCATCCGTAAGGGTTCGTTCAGTATGTTGCATAACTACCCGGAAAGCAAGGCTTTTTGACCCTGCAGGCAGTCCCGCACCGCGGTAAAGGCTGAACAGCCGGACGGCCTGCACGATGGGGGGTTTTTCGGCCGAAACGGCATCAAGAATGGCCTGAACCGGGGTTCCGGCCGGGAATTCCAGGGATATATCCCGGACCGCCGGCGGGTAGCGGGAGGGCACCCGGGGGCTCGGGAGCGGGACCGACAGCAGGGCCTCGGCTTCGACTTCAAGCACGATCGCCGGCTTGGCCAGCTCGTACTTGCGCACCCAGCGGGGATGCAGCTCACCCACCCACCCGGCCGCGCGACCCTCGAGCAGCACGCGCGCCGAGCGCCCGGGGTGAAGCGCCGGATGCGGCGCCGGCTCGAAGCGCGGCGTGAGCGGCGCGCAGAGCGCCTCGAGATCCGCTTTCACATCGAAGAAATCGACCGGCCGGTCGAGCGAGTCGTCCCATTGCTCGCCGAGCGCCGCGCCATACGCCGCGGCGGCGATGCGCATGGGCTGGCGCACGCCGGCGACCGACAGAGGGCCGTCGCCCGCCGCCGCATCGCGCAGGAACACGCGCCCAACTTCGAAGACGCGAATGCGGGGGACCCTGCGGTCCTGGTTGTACTTGATGTTCGCCACGAGCGACGCGATGAGCGTCGTGCGCATCACCGAGGACTGGCTCGCGATCGGATTGAGAAGGCGGATCGGATTGGCCTCGCCGGCGAAGTCCTGCTCCCAGGCCGGCTCGACGAAGCTGAAGTTGATGACCTCGCGGTAGTCCGCCGCCGCGAGCCGCTCGCGCAGGGCATGCAGGCTTCTTTTCTTCTCCGGGACCTGCAGCATCACCGCCGGGGCGCGCGGCGGATGCGCGGCGATGCGCTCGAAGCCGTAGAGGCGCGCGACCTCCTCGATCAGGTCCTCCTCGATCTCCAGGTCGAAGCGGAAGCTCGGGGGTGCCACGACGAATTCCCCCGTTTGCTTCTTGAATGGAAGACCCAGACGTGAAAAAACGCCCGCCATTTCTTCCTCCGGCACCGGCACGCCGATCACCTTCTGCGCCCGCGCGACGCGCATGCGCACGGGCTTCCTCTCGGGCAGCCGCGCCACGAGGTCCTCGGTGGTGCCGGGCTCGCCGCCGCAGATGTCGAGGATGAGCCGCGTGGCGCGCTCGATGCCGTCGACGTTGTTCGCGAAGTCGACGCCGCGCTCGAAGCGGTGCGAGGCGTCGCTAGAGAAGCCGTAGCGCCGCGCCCGGCCGGCGATGGCCCCGGGGTAAAAGAACGCCGACTCGAGGAACACGTTCTTCGTCGCTTCGTCGGCCTTGGTGCTCTCCCCGCCCATGATGCCGCCCAGGCCGATGACGCCCGACTCGTCGGTGATGCACAGCACGGAGGGATCGACTTCGACTTCCTGCTCGTTCAGCAGCAGCACCTTCTCGCCCTTGCGGCCCCAGCGCACGTCGATCGCGCCGGAGAGCTTGTCGAGGTCGTAGACGTGCAACGGCCGGCCGAGCTCGAGCATCACGTAATTGGTCACGTCGACCAGCGCGGAAATCGAGCGCTGCCCCGCGCGCTCCAGGCGCTGCTTCATCCAGTCCGGGCTGGACGCGCCGGCATTCACGTTGCGGATCACCCGCCCGGCGAAGCGCCCGCAGCCCTCCGGATGCGTGATGCGCACCGGATGCTTCGCCTTGCTCTTCGCCGCGATCTTCTCGATCCGGGGATTTTCAAGAGGCGAACCGGTCAGCGCAGAAACCTCGCGCGCCACACCGACGATCGACAGGCAGTCGGCGCGGTTGGGCGTGAGCTTGAGCGTGAACACGCTGTCGTCCAGGCCCAACGCGGCGCGGGCATCAGAGCCGTTTTTCGTCTCTCCGGTGAGCTCCAGAAGCCCCGTATGATCGTTCGAGAGTCCCAGCTCGCGGGCCGAGCAGAGCATGCCCTCGCTCTCGACGCCGCGCAGTGTCGTCTTTCCGATGTTCAGGCCGGGAAGCGAAGCCCCGATCCTTGCGAGCGGAGCTTTCATGCCCTTACGCACGTTCGGCGCGCCACAGACGACCGTCAGCTTCTCGCCGCCCGCATCGACCGCGCAGACGGTGAGCTTGTCGGCGTTCGGATGGCGCTCGACCGAGAGCACCTCGGCGACGACGACGCCGGAGAACTGCGGCCCCACGGCCGCGTAGGACTCGACCTCGACGCCGGCCATGGTGAGGCGATGCGCGAGCTCCTCCCCGGGAATCTTCGGATTGCAGAAACTGCGCAGCCAGCTCTCTGGAACGATCACGAGAACTGCTCCAGGAAGCGCAGGTCGCCGTCGAAGAACAGGCGCAGGTCGTCGATGCCGTAGCGCAGCATGGTCAGGCGCTCGAGCCCGGAGCCGAAGGCGAAGCCGATGTAGCGCTCGGGGTCGAGCCCGAAGTTGCGCACCACCGAGGGATGCACCTGCCCGGCGCCGGAGATCTCCAGCCAGCCGCCCTTCCCGAAGCGCATGTCGATCTCGGCCGAGGGCTCGGTGAAGGGGAAGAACGAGGGGCGGAAGCGCACCTCGAGCGCGTCGTTCTCGAAGAAGCGGCGCAGGAAGTCGGTGTACACGCCCTTCAGGTCGGCGAAGCTGATGTGCTCGTCGATCCACAGCCCCTCGACCTGGTGGAACATCGGCGAGTGCGTGGCGTCGGAGTCCACGCGATAGGTCCGCCCCGGCGCAATGACTTTGATGGGAGGCTTGTGTATTCGTGCGTAGCGCACCTGCATGGGGCTGGTGTGCGTGCGCAACAGCAGCGGCAGGCCGTCCTTGTCCTTCAGGTCGACGTAGAACGTATCCTGCATCGAGCGCGCCGGATGGTTCTCCGGGTTGTTGAGCGCGGTGAAGTTGTACCAGTCGGTCTCGATCTCCGGCCCGTCGGCGACCGCGAAGCCGAGCGAGTGCCAGATTTCCTCGATCCGCTGCCAGGTGCGGATCACCGGGTGCACCCCGCCGCGGCCGCGGCCGCGGCCGGCGAGGGTCACGTCGAGCGCTTCTTCGGCGAGGCGCGCCTCGAGCTTCGCATCGGCGAGCTCGGCGCGCCTCGCCTCGAGCGCTGCTTCGATCTTCTGCTTGGCGGCGTTGAAGGCCGCGCCCGCTGCTCGCCTTTCCTCAGGGGTTCCCTGGGAAGGACGAAAAGCGCCTAGCTCTCCCGACTTGCCGAGGAAGCGCGCCTTGGCGTTCTCGAGGGACGCGGCATCGCCCGCCGCGCTGAACGCGGCGAGCGCGCGCGAAACGATGCTGTCGAGGTCCTGCAACTCAGTGAGCTAAGCTGGCTTTGACCTGGCTGGCGATCTTGGCGAAGGCCGCCTTGTCCTGCACCGCGAGGTCGGCGAGCACCTTGCGGTCGATCTCGATCTGGGCGCGCTTGAGGCCCGACATGAAGCTCGAGTACGTCATTCCGAGCTCGCGCACCGCGGCGTTGATGCGCGCGATCCACAGCGCGCGGAACGTGCGCTTGCGGTTGCGGCGGTCGCGGTAGGCATACTGCCCCGCCTTCATCACCGCCTGCTTGGCAACGCGGTAGACGTTCTTGCGGCGGCCGCGGAACCCCTTGGCCTGCTTCAGGACCTTCTTGTGGCGCGCGCGCGCCGTGACTCCACGCTTGACTCTTGGCATGGCGCGCTCCTTACGACGAGTACGGCAGCATGGAGCGGATCGCTGCCGTGTTGGTCTGGTCCACGCCGCTGCGGCGGCGCATCTGGCGCTTCCGCTTCGTGCTCTTCTTGGTGAGGATGTGGCGCTTGTAGGCGCCGGCGCGCTTGATCGACCCGCTGCCGCGCACCTTGAAGCGCTTCGCAGCGCCGCGTTTGGACTTCATCTTCGGCATGACACTTCCTTCTTTTAGCTTGACGCCGGGCGGCCCGTCCTTCGGGCACTTGAAGCCGCGGCAATCACTTGTACCTGCTCAGGCGGCGGCGGGCTTCGCTGCCGCAACCTTCTTCGGCTTTTCCTTCACCGTCACTACTTTCTTCTTCGGCGCCAGCACCATCACCATCTGCCGGCCCTCGAGCTTCGGGAACTGCTCGACCAGGCCGACCGCGTCGAGGTCCTTGCGCACCCGCTCCAGCAGCCGCTCGCCGAATTCCCGGTGCGCCATCTCGCGGCCGCGGAAGCGCAGCGTCACCTTGGCCTTGTCGCCTTCCTCGAGGAACTGGATCAGCTTCCCGAGCTTGATCTTGTAGTCGCCCTCGTCGGTGCCGGGGCGAAACTTGATCTCCTTGACCTGGATCTGCTTCTGCTTGAGCTTCGCCTCGTGCGCCTTCTTCTGCTCGCGGTAGCGGAACTTGCCGTAGTCCATCAGCTTGCAGACCGGCGGGTTCGCGAGCGGCGCGATCTCCACCAGGTCCACGTTCTGCTCCTCGGCGAGCCGCAAGGCTTCTACGGTCGTCTTGATGCCGAGCTGGTCACCGTTTTCCGCTACCAGGCGCACCTCCGGGGCGGTGATTTCCCGGTTGATGCGCTGCGATCTCTCGAGTGCGATGAGTGAAAAGCTCCTCAGTACGTTGAAAAATTTGGCCGTGCTATCGCGCGTCCGCCTCGGCTTGGAGGCGCGCGGTGAAGGCTTCCAGGCTCATCGCCCCGAGGTCTTCGCCGCTGCGCGTGCGCACGGCCACCGTTCCAGCCTGCATCTCCTTGTCCCCGACCACGACCTGGTAGGGCAGCTTCTGCAGGCTATGTTCGCGAATCTTATAAGAAATTTTCTCGTTCCGCAAATCCGAGATTGCCCTAAACCCTTGATTCACTAATTTATTTTTTACATCGGCGGCATATTGCGCCTGGCGCTCGGTGATGTTCAGCACCACCACCTGCTGGGGCGCCAGCCACAGCGGAAAGGCCCCGGCATAGTGCTCGATGAGGATACCGATGAAGCGCTCCATCGAGCCGACGATCGCGCGGTGCAGCATCACCGGGGTATGGCGCGCGTTGTCCTCGCCCACGTACTCGGCGCCGAGGAGCCCCGGCATGCTGAAGTCCACCTGCATCGTGCCGCATTGCCAGACCCGGCCGATGCCGTCCTTGAGCGAGTACTCGATCTTCGGGCCGTAGAAGGCTCCCTCGCCTTTCGAGATCGAAAAACTCACCCCAGAGCGGCGGAGCGATTCCTGCAGCGCGTGCTCGGCCTTGTCCCAGATGGCGTCCGAGCCGATGCGCTTCGCCGGCCGCGTCGCCACCTTGTAGATGATGTCGGTGAAGCCGAAATCGCGGTACACCTTCTGCAGCAGCGCCGTGTAGGCGACGCACTCGGGGAGGATGTGCTCCTCGGTGCAGAAGATGTGGCCGTCGTCCTGCACGAAGCCGCGCACGCGCATCAGGCCGTGCAGCGCCCCCGAGGGCTCGTTGCGGTGGCAGGAGCCGAACTCCCCGTAGCGCAGCGGCAGGTCGCGGTAGCTCCTCACACCCTTGTTGTAGATGAGGATGTGCCCCGGGCAGTTCATCGGCTTCACCGCGTAGTCGCGGTTCTCCGAGGCGGTGAAGAACATGTTCTCGCGGAAGTTGTCCCAGTGCCCGGTGCGCTTCCACAGCTCGACGTCGAGGATCTGCGGGCCGCGCACCTCGTGGTAGCCGTTGTCGCGGTAGACGCGGCGCATGTACTGCTCGACCTGCTGCCACAGCACCCAGCCCTTCGGGTGCCAGAACACCAGCCCCGGCGCCTCTTCCTGCATGTGGTAGAGGTCGAGCTGCGTGCCCAGGCGCCGGTGGTCGCGCTTCTCGGCCTCCTCGAGCATCTTCAGGTACGCGTCCTGGTCCTCCTTCTTCGTCCAGGCGGTGCCGTAGATGCGCTGGAGCATCTCGTTCTTCGAGTCGCCGCGCCAGTAGGCGCCGGCGACGCGCATCAGCTTGAAGACCTTGAGCTTCCCGGTGGAGGGGACGTGCGGCCCGCGGCACAGGTCGACCCAGTTGCCTTCGCCGTAGAGCGAGATCTGCTCCTTCTCCGGGATCGAGGCGATGATCTCGGCCTTGTATTGCTCTCCCTGGTTCCTGAAGAACGCGACAGCCTCGTCGCGCGCCATGACTCTTCTTTCCACAGCCAGATTCTTGTTCGCGATCTCAAGCATCCGCTTCTCGATGGCGGCGAGATCCTCGGGCGTGAAGGGGCGCTTGTAGGAGAAGTCGTAGTAGAAGCCGTTCTCGATCACCGGGCCGATGGTCACCTGGGCCTCGGGATAGAGCTCCTTCACCGCGTGCGCGAGCAGGTGCGCGGTCGAGTGGCGGATGAGCTCGAGCGCCTCGGGATCGCGCTCGGTGATGATCTGGACTTGCGCATCGGACTGGATCCGATGGCCGGTGTCGACCAGCTTCCCGTCCACTTTGGCGGCGAGCGCCGCCCGCGCGAGGCCCGCGCCGATGGACTGCGCGATCTCTGCGACGGTGACGGGCTGCGGGAACGACTTGACCGAGCCGTCGGGAAGGCGGATGTCCGGCATTCTTTCTGGGGGAAGCTGGTAGGCGCGATTGGACTCGAACCAACGACCCCTACCATGTCAAGGTAGTGCTCTAACCAGCTGAGCTACGCGCCTGAAGAGCGAAATTCTATACTAGCCCGATGGAGATCATCCTCTGGCGCCATGCCGACGCGGAAGACGGCGCGCCCGATCTCGAGCGCAAGCTCACCCCCCGGGGGCGCAAAGACGCCGAGCGTGTGGCCAAGTGGCTGCTGCGGCATTTACCGGACGGCTTCGAGGTCGTCGCGAGTCCCGCCGCGCGCGCGCAGGAAACGGCAAAGGCTTTGCACAGCAAAGTACGCACCGATCCAAGGCTCGCGCCGGGCGCCTCGGTGCAAGACATCCTCAAGGCCGCCGGGCGCACCGGCACGGTGGTCGTGGTCGGGCACCAGCCCGACCTGGGCCAGGCGATCGCCCATTTGATTGGTGGAACCGAGGGAGAATGGCGGTTGCAGAAGGGCGCGCTGTGGTGGATCGAGGACGACCTCGTCAAGGCCGTCGTTTCACCTGACCTGCTTTAGGACGGAGACTTTCTTGTCGGAGAGCCCGCTCACCTGAAGCTTCATGCCGACCGCTCTCCAGTGGTCGGCTTCCGACTCGAGCGCCGCGGCCGAGAGCGCGTTCTCGTCGAGCCAGGACTGCGGCAGGTCGATGGCGAAGCCGCCGCTGTCGGCGGCGACGCGCAGGAAGGGCGGTTTCGCTTCGATGCGACTCCGGAGCATCAGCGAGGCGAGGCGCAGGGCGAACACCAGCTTCCAGTCCGCGCCTTCGAGGCCTTCCTGCACCTTGCCGAGCTTGCCGCGGTGCGCAAGCACGACGCGTGCAAGGCGCGCCTGCTCCATGCGCGAGAAGCCCGGCATGTCGGCGTTGGAGAGCACGTAGGCCGAGTGCTTGTGGTACTGGGCGTGCGCGATCGACAGGCCGATCTCGGCCAGGCGCGCCGCCCACTCGAGGAGCTGGCGCTCGGGATCGTCCTCGCGCTCGGCGCCGGGCGAGAGCGCGTCGTAGATCTTCAATGCCAGCGCCTTCACCCGGCCCGACTGGGCGGCGTCGACGTGATAGCGCCGGGCGAACTGCGCCACCGTCGCCTCGCGCATGTCCTGGTGCTGGGTGCGCCCCAGCAGGTCGTAGAGCACGCCGTGGCGCAGCGCGCCTTCGGACACCTTCATCGACTCGATGCCGAGCGCGTCGAACACCGCGCCCATGATGGCGAGCCCGCCCGGAAGCACCGGCGCGCGGTTCGCGCGCAGGCCGGCAATGCGCTCCGGGTCCGCTTTCTCGACCTTCAGCAGCAAGGCCTTCAGGCGCTCCAGGCCTTCGCGCGTCAGCCCTTCGGCGGCGAAGCCGTTCTCGCGCAGGATGTTCTCCATCGAGCGCGCCGTGCCGGAGGAGCCGACCGCCTCGGCCCACCCCGCCTCGCGGTAGGGGCGCACGATGTGCGCGAGCTCCTGCCGCGCGGCGAGCTCCGCCGCCTTCATGCGCGCCTTGTCGATCCTGCCCCCGGGAAAGTACTTCAGGCTGTAGCTGACGCAGCCCATGTAGAGCGACTCGGTCAGCTGCGGCTCGAAGCCGGTGCCGATGATAAGCTCGGTGGAGCCGCCGCCGATATCCACGACCAGTCGCTGTTGCGAGCCCGAATTGGAACCTGCGGGGAGCGCGTGCGCGACCCCCAGGTAGATGAGGCGAGCCTCCTCGCGCCCGGAGATCACCTCGATCGGGAAGCCGAGCGCGGCGCGCGCTTCGCGCAGGAAGGCGGGCGCGTTCTTCGCTACGCGCAGCGCGTTGGTGCCCACCGCGCGCACTGCCGGGCGCGGGAAGCCGCGCAGGCGCTCGGCGAACTTGGCGAGCGCCTCGAGCGCCGTCGCCTGGCTCGCGCGGTCGATGCGCTTCTCCGCGGTGAGCCCGGCGCCAAGGCGCACCACCTCGCGCACCGCGTCGAGCGGGTAGATCTGGCCGTCGACCACACGGCCGATCTGCAGGTGGAAGCTGTTCGAGCCGAGGTCGACGGCGGCAAGCGTGTCGTGGCGCACCATTGCAGCCTAAGTTAACAGAATCAGGGGATTGCCGACCGTCATGGAACGGTCATCCAGAAGCGGCCGCTGCCGGTGCACAATTCCTGCAGGGGAGAGTCCTGGATGGAATCCGAAGAGATGCGCGAAGAGCTACGCGAAGAGCTACGCCAGGGCGCAGAGCGCGTCATTTCCGCGCCGGGCGCGGAACCTACAATGGCCGTTCCCGCCTCCGAGCCGATGAACCGCAGAATCCCCCCGCCGGCGCAGTTCCTCAACCGCGAGCTCGGCCTGCTCGCGTTCAATCGCCGCGTGCTCGCGCAGGCCGCGGACGAGGCGGTGCCGCTGCTCGAGCGCCTGCGCTTCATCACCATCGTCTCCTCGAACCTCGACGAGTTCTTCGAGATCCGCGTCGCGCGGCTGAAGGAGGCGCTCAAGCTCGGCCTGCCCGAGCCTTCGCCCGACGCCCGCGCCCCGGCCGAGGTGCTCGAGGCCGTGAGCCGCGAGGCGCACACGCTGGTCGCGGAGCAATACCGCCTGCTGAACGAGGTCGTGCTGCCGGCGCTCGCCCTGCAGGGCATCGTCTTCCCGCGCCGCGAGAGCTGGAGCGCGGCGCAGCGCGAATGGATCCGCGCCTACTTCTTCCGCGAGCTCCTGCCGGTGCTGACGCCGATCGGCCTCGACCCGGCGCATCCGTTCCCGCGCGTGTTCAACAAGAGCCTCAACCTCGCCGTCGAGCTCGAGGGCCGCGACGCCTTCGGCCGCAGCTCGCGCGCCGCGATCGTGCAGGCGCCGCGCGCGCTGCCGCGCGTGATCCGGCTGCCGAAAGAGATCGCCGGCGCCGAGTACGGCTTCGTCTTCCTCTCCTCGATCCTGCACGCGCACGTGGGCGAGCTCTTCGCCGGCATGAACGTGGTGGGCTGCTACCAGTTCCGCGTCACGCGCAATTCCGACCTCTTCGTCGACGAGGAGGAGATCAAGAACCTGCACACCGCGCTGCAGGGGGAGCTCCTGCACCGGCACTTCGGCGACGCGGTGCGCCTGGAGGTGGCCGACAACTGCTCGGCGCCGATGGCGGAGTTCCTGCTGCAGCAGTTCGGGCTGCAGGACGCGGAGCTCTACCGCGTCGACGGCCCGGTCAACCTGCACCGGCTGCGCGCGGTGCACGAGCAGGTGGACCGCGCCGACCTCAAGTACCCGCCGTTCCTGCCCGGCCTGCCGCCCGCGCTCGACGAGGCGGATCTCTTCGAGGTGCTGAAGAAGCAGGACGTGCTGCTGCACCACCCCTTCCAGTCGTTCCTGCCGGTGATCGACTTCATCCGCGCCACCGCCAACGACCCCAACGTCATCGCCATCAAGCAGACGGTGTACCGCACCGGCATCGACTCGGAGCTGATGCAGATCCTGGTCGAGGCGGCGCGCAAGGGCAAGGAGGTCACGGTGGTCGTCGAGCTGATGGCGCGCTTCGACGAGGAAGCGAACCTGAGCTGGGCGGCGCGCCTGGAGGAAGTCGGCGCGCACGTGATCTACGGCGTGGTCGGGCACAAGACGCACGCCAAGATGTCGCTCATCGTGCGCCGCGAGGAGGCCGACGGGCGAAAGCAGCTGCGCCGCTACGTGCACCTGGGCACCGGCAACTATCACCCGAGCACGGCGCGCCAGTACACCGACTTCGGCCTGCTGACCGCGAACGAGGACCTGTGCTCGGACGTGAACGAGGTGTTCAAGCAGCTCACCGGCCTCGGCCGCGCCGGGCGCATGAAGCACCTGTGGCAGGCGCCCTTCACGCTGCACAAGCGCCTGGTCGCCGCGATCCGCAACGAGGCGAAGCGCGCCGCCGAGGGCGAGGAGGCGCGCATCATCGCCAAGATGAACGCGCTGCTCGAGCCGCAGATCATCGAGGAGCTCTACGCCGCCTCCGCCGCGGGCGTGAAGATCGAGCTCATCGTGCGCGGCGTGTGCGCGCTGCGCCCCGGCATCGAGGGCCTCTCGGAGAACATCCGCGTGCGCTCGGTGGTCGGGCGCTTCCTCGAGCACTCGCGCGTGTTCTACTTCCGCAACGGCGGCGCCGAGGACGTGTACCTGGCGAGCGCCGACTGGATGGACCGCAACTTCTTCCGCCGCATCGAGCTGTGCTTCCCGGTCCTCGACCCGGCGCTCAAGCGCCGCGTCATCCGCGAGGGCCTGCAGTCCTACCTCGACGACAACTGCCAGGCTTGGGTGATGGCCGGCGACGGCGGCTACGAGCGGCTGAAGCCGCGGCGCCGGCGCCGCTCGGCGCAGGAAGAGCTCATCTTCACGCTCGGCACGCCGAGCTGATCAGGGACAGACCACGCAGGAAAGTCCGCACAAGGGCAAGACCGGCGTGCAGCGCGCATGGAACGCGACGCGCTACTCGCTCGCCGGCCTCGCCGCCGCGGCCCGCAACGAGGCGGCCTTCCGCGAGCTCGTGCTCCTGCTTCTCGTGGCGATACCCGTGGCGCTCTGGCTGACGCGCGACGGCGTCGAGCGCGCGCTGCTGATCGGCAGCGTGCTGCTGTGCCTGGTGGTGGAGCTCCTGAACGCCGCCATCGAGGCGACGGTGGACCGCATCTCGCTCGAGAACCACCGGCTCGCGAAGCGCGCCAAGGACATCGGCAGCGCCGCCGTGATGCTCGCGCTCCTCAACGCCGCGGTGACCTGGCTGCTGATCCTGCTCTAGCCGCGCGCGACCCGGATCACGCCCTTCAGCTCGCGCACGATCGTGAACGCGCGCTTGAGCTGCGCCAGGTTGACGACGTCGAAGGTGAAGCGCATGAAGGCGAGCTCGTCGCGCGTCTGCGTGCGCACCGCGGTGACGTTGATCTTCTCGCGCGCCAGCGCGTCGCCGATGTCGCGCAGCAGGCCGCGCCGGTCGGAGGCGGTGACGGTCATGTCGACGGTGTAGGCGCCCTCGCCCTTGCCCCAGTCGGTCTCGAGCAGGCGCTCGGGATGGCGCTCCGCGAGGCGCTTCAGGCTCGGGCAGTCCTCGCGGTGCACCGAGACGCCCTTGCCGCGCGTCACGAAGCCGCGGATCGGGTCGGGCGGCACCGGCTTGCAGCAGCGCGCGAGCTGCGTCATCAGCCGGTCCATGCCGACGATGAGGATGCCCGTCTTTGAAGGGGTCGCTTTGCGGGGTTTCAGGGAAGGCGTTTTTTCTACTGGAACTTCCTCTCCCTTCGACTCCCGCAGGGCTGTCTGCAGCTGGCGCAGGTTCACCTCGTCGCGCGCCACGGCGGCGAAAAGCTCGTCGGGCTTGGCGAAGCCGAGCTTCGTCGCGAGGCCTTCGAGGCTGGCGTGCACGGCACGCTCGCGCTTGATCTCCTTCTCCACCGCCGCGCGGCCGGCGGCGACCGTCTCGGCGTGCGCGCGGGCGTTGAACCACTGGCGGATCTTCTGCCGCGCGCGCGGGCTCCTGACGAAGCCGCGCTCCGCGTTGAGCCAGTCGCGCGAAGGCCCGCCGCTCTTCGCGGCGACGATCTCGACGCGCTGGCCGCTCGCGAGCGGCCGGTCGAGGGTGGCGATCTGCCCGTCGACCTTGGCGCCGCGGCAGCGGTGGCCGAGGTCGGTGTGCAGCGCGTAGGCGAAGTCGACCGGCGTCGCGCCCGCCGGCAGGTCGATCACCTTGCCCTGCGGGGTGAGCACATAGATGACGTCCTCGAGCGGAGGACCGCCTCTCGTCCTTCCTACCGGCACTTCGTCGCGCCAGGCCAGCAGTTGCCGCAGCCACGCCACCTTCTGCTCGAAGGCCTTCGATGCCTTGGCCTTTTCCTTGTACTGCCAGTGCGCGGCGATGCCGTACTCCGCCTGGCGGTGCATCTCCTCGGTGCGGATCTGCACTTCCAGCGTCCGCCCCGCCGGGCCGAGCACCGCGGTATGCAGCGACTGGTAGAGGTTGCCCTTCGGGCGCGAGATGTAGTCGTCGAACTCCTTGGGGATCGGCTGCCAGAGGTTGTGCACCACGCCGAGCGCCGCATAGCAGTCCTTCACCTCCGGCACGATGACGCGCAGCGCGCGCACGTCGTAGATGTCCGAGAAGTCCAGGCTCTTGCTACGCATCTTGTTCCAGATGGAATAGATGTGCTTCGGTCTTCCCGTGATCTGTCCTTTGATGGACAGCGCCTCCAGTTCCGCGGCAAGGGTGGAGATGGCCTTCTTGATGTAGCGCTCGCGCTCGAGGCGCTTCTCGTCGAGCATCTGCGCGATCTTCTTGTAGAGCTCGGGCTCGAGGAAGCGGAAGGAGAGGTCTTCCAGCTCCCACTTGAGCTGCCACACGCCCAGGCGGTTGGCGAGCGGCGCGTAGATGTCGAGCGTTTCGCGCGCATAAGATGCTTTTTCCGGGTTTTCGTTTTTCGAAAACCACCGCAATGTCTGCGTGCGGCTCGCCAGGCGGATCAGCACCACGCGCACGTCCTCGGCCATGCCGAGCACCATCTTGCGCAGCACCTCGTTCTGCTCGGTCGGGCTGTCGCGCGTGGCGACGCGCAGCTGGTAGAGCTTTTCCACTCCCGCGGCAAGACCGGCGACCTCGGCGCCGAACGCCGCCTGCAGCCGCTCGGGGTCCTCGAGGTATTTCGGCGCGGCGAAGAGCACGCCCGCCGCGCGCCCCGGCGCGTCGAGGCCGACCGAGGCGAGGCCCGCGGCGAGGCCGAGCGCGTGCGCCCACGCCGCCTCGCCGGTCGACAGGCGCTGGCCGGCGTAGAGCGGCTCGGCGAACTCCAGCGCGCGCGCGAGCAGCGCGCGCTCCGCGCCCTCGAGCCCCTCGGCGATCGGCTCGAGCGCCGCGCCGGCGCTCGCCGGATGCAGCTGCACGACGGTGACCATGCGGTATTTTACGGTCCATGGGCTGGCTCACCGACTGGCGGCGCAGGCGCGTGCTGGAAAAGCACCGCGTGGACGGGGTTTTATGGCAGGCCCTCCTGAAGAAAATGCCGTTCGTACCCGACAGCGAAAAGCTGAAGAACCTGATGCTGCTTTTCCTCGCCGAGAAGGAGTTCGCCGGCGCGCACGGCATCGAGGTCACCGACGCGATGCGCGTGGCGATCGCGGCGCAGGCCTGCCTGCCAATCCTCGAGCTCGGCCTGGACTGGTACCGCGGCTGGCACGGCGTGGTGGTCTACCCCGGCGACTTCCGCGTGCACCGCGAGGAGGTGGACGAGCACGGCGTCACGCACGAGTGGGAGGACGAGCTCGCGGGCGAGGCGTTCCCCGGCGGGCCGGTGGTGCTTTCCTGGGATGCCCTGGCGCACGATCCGGCGATGAACGTCGTGATCCACGAGTTCACGCACAAGCTCGACATGCTGAACGGCGCCGCCGACGGACTGCCGCCGCTGCACCCGGGCATGGACCAGCGCGCCTGGACGGCCGCCTTCGAAGCCGCCTACCAGGGCTTCTGCGATGCGCTCGAGCGCGGCCGGGACACCTGGCTCGACCCCTACGCCGCCGAGCACCCGTCGGAGTTCTTCGCCGTGGTGAGCGAGGCGTTCTTTACCGACGCTGCCGAGACGCGCCGGCGCTATCCGGACGTCTACGAGCAGCTGCGGCTTTTCTACCGGCAGGATCCCGCGGCAAACCTGAAGGCGCTCGCATGACCGCGGCGCTGCGCTTCGGCGCTCGGGAAATCGCGCCGCAGGAATTCGAGGCGGCGGCGCGGCGCGCCGCGAGCGTCCTGGAGCAGCACGGCGTCGGCACGGGCGACGTGGTCTGCACGATGCTGCACAACCGTCCCGCCTTCCTCGAAGCGATGTTCGCCGCGCGCCTGCTCGGCGCCTACTACTGCCCGGTCAACTGGCACTACAAGTCGGAAGAGGCCGGCTGGATCCTGCGCGACAGCGGCGCCAAGGCACTCGTCGTCGAGCCGGCGCTAAGGGAGCAGATTGCCGGCGGTTTTTCAAAAGAGCTTCAGATACTGGATCCAGAGGCCTTCGTCTCTGCCTCCCCCTGGTCGGGCGCGGAGCGCGCGCCGGGGGCCATGATGCCCTACACCTCCGGCACGAGCGGCCGGGCAAAGGGGGTGCGCAGGGTGCCGCTCACGGCGCGCGAGCTCGAGGCCGCGGCAGCGCTCGCCGCGCAGATCCTCGGCATCGCGCCCGGCATGCGCGCCCTCCTCTCCGGGCCGCTCTACCACAGCGCGCCCAACAGCTACGCCTCGAACGTCATGCAGCGCGGCGAGCTTCTCGTGCTCGAGGAACGCTTCGACCCCGAGCGCACGCTGGCGCAGATCCAGGACCTGAAGCTGACCCACGCCTATCTCGTGCCGACGATGTACGTCCGGCTGCTGCGCCTGCCTGAAGCGACCAAGGCGCGCTACGACCTGTCCTCGATACGCTTCGTCGCTTCCACCGGCTCCCCCTGCCCCGCCGAGGTGAAGCGCGCGATGATCGAATGGTGGGGGCCGGTGTTCCACGAGTCCTACGCTGCAAGCGAGCTGGGCTACGTCACGGCGATCTCCTCCGCGGAGTCGCTGCGCAAGCCGGGTTCCGCCGGCCGCCCGGCGGGCGAAGCGACGATCCGTATCCTGGACGCCGAGGGACGCGAGCTGCCGGCGGGCGAGATCGGCCTCATCTACGCGCGCCAGCCGGCGTACCCGGACTTCACCTACAACAACGACGCGGCGTCGCGCCGCAAGCTCGAGCGCGACGGCCTCTGGACGCTCGGCGACATGGGCTTCCTCGACGCCGATGGCTACCTCTACGTCTGCGACCGCGCCTCCGACATGGTCATCTCCGGCGGGGTCAACATCTACCCGGCCGAGATCGAGGCCGCCCTCGCGCTCATGCCCGGGGTGCGCGACTGCGCGGTGTTCGGCATCCCCGACGCCGAGTTCGGCGAGGCCCTGTGCGCCGCGGTGCAGCCCGCGCCGGGCGCCTCGCTCTCGCCGGAAAAAATAGCTTCATACTTGAAGGCCCGGCTTGCCGACTACAAAGTGCCCAGGACCGTGACCTTCCACGACGAGCTGCCGCGCGAGGAAAGCGGCAAGATCTTCAAGCGCCGCCTGCGCGCGCCCTACTGGGAGCGGGCCGGGAGAAAGATATGAGCGTCGCGATCTACGAGCAGCTCACCGCCGGGCGCACGCGCTTCCTGCGCGTCGACGAGCTCTGCCGCCTCGCCAGCGAGAAAGGCGCGCTGCCCCCCGTGTCCGATCTCGCGGCGGAAGCCGGACGGCCGTTGCGCGAGAAGCAGGGGCTGGAGCGCCAGCAAGGCGCGTTCCTCGCCGGGATCCTCGCCGATCCCGTCGCCGGCGCGCACCTTTGCCACGCCATGCTTCTGCCGCATCCTCAATCCAGGGAGAAGCTCAAGGAATACGACGCGAAAGGCGAGATCGATCTCGGCGGCGCGCATCTCAAGCGCCAGGGGAAGGCGGCAGTGCTGACGATGAAGAACCCCGCCTACCTCAACGCCGAGGACGAGGCCACGCTGCCGGGGATGGAACTCGCCGTCGACCTCGCCCTCCTCGACCCGGCAACCGAGGTGTGTGTGCTGCGCGGCGCGCCGGTGGAGCACCCGAAGTACAAGGGCAAGCGCCTCTTCGGCGCCGGCATCAACCTCACGCACCTCTACCACGGCAGGATCCGCTACCTCTGGTACCTGATCCGCGATCTGGGCTTCGTCAACAAGTTCTACCGGGGTTTGGCTCATCCGCATCAGAATCCGGAAGAGGCGAGCATCGAGAAGCTGTGGATCGCCGCGGTCGAGGGCTTCGCCATCGGCGGGCACTGCCAGATCCTGCTCACGATGGACTACACCATCGCCGCCGAGGACGCCTACCTCACGCTGCCGGCGCGCAAGGAAGGCATCGTGCCCGGCGCCGCCAACCTGCGCCTGCCGCGCTTCGTCGGCGACCGCATCGCGCGCCAGGCGATCCTCGCCGAGCGGCGCATCGACTGCGCCAGCCCCGAAGGGCGGCTGATCTGCGACGAAGTCGTGCCTCCGGCGAAAATGGATGCAGCCATCGAAGCCATCGTCGAAAAGCTGACCGGCTCCGGCGTCGTGAGCGCCGCCGGCAACCGGCGCGCCTTCCGCGCCGGCGAGGAGCCGCTCGACGCCTTCCGCCGCTACATGGCGGTCTACGCGCGGGAGCAGGTGCAATGCCACCTCAGCCCGCAACTGGTCGCGAACCTCGAGAAGAACTGGAAAGTGAAATGAAGATACTCGTCCTGCACGGCCCCAACCTCAACCTCTTCGGCCGCCGCGAGCCGCACATCTACGGCACGATGACCCTCGCCGAGATCAACCAGAAGCTCGAGGCCCTGGCGCGCGAGCTCAAAACAGAATTAATTTTTTTTCAATCCAACGTTGAGGGAGAGATCGTCAGCAAGTTCCACCAGCACATGGACGACGTGGCGGGCGCCCTCATCAACCCGGCGGGCTTGACGCAGTACGGCGTCTCGGTCCACGACGCCATCAAGGCCATGCCCTTCCCCGTGATCGAGGTGCACATGTCGAACATCGCCGCCCGCGAGGAGTGGCGCCACCACTCGATCATCTCGAGCGCGGTGAAGGGCACCATCCAGGGCCTGGGCTGGCGCTCCTATACCGCGGCGCTGCGCGTTCTCGTGGAGACCGTGCAAGAGAAAAAGTAGCCCGATGCGCGACGCGTGCCTCATCGTCATCGACGTCCAGAACGACTTCATGCCCGGCGGCGCCCTCGCCGTGCCACGCGGCGACGAAGTGGTCCCGGTCATCAACCGCCTCGCGGCGCGCTTCGAGAACGTCGTGCTCACCCAGGACTGGCACCCGCGCGGACAGATCTCCTTCGCCTCGTCGCATCCCGGGAAGAAGCCGTTCGCGACCATCCGCCTTCCCTACGGCGAGCAGGTCCTGTGGCCCGACCACTGCGTGCAGGCCACGCCAGGCGCCGCCTTCCACCCCGACCTCTCCGTCCCCCACGCCCAGCTCGTGGTGCGCAAGGGCTTCCACAAGGAGGTGGACAGCTACTCCGCCTTCCTCGAGGCCGACCGCAAAACCAGCACCGGCCTCGCCGGCTACCTGAAGGAGAGAAGCCTGAAGACGCTCTTCTTCTGCGGCCTCGCCACCGACTTCTGCGTCGCCTGGAGCGCTCTCGACGCCCGCGCCGCGGGCTTCGAGGCGAGCGTGATCGAGGACGCCTGCGGGGCGATCGATCTGGAGGGCTCGCTCGCAAAAGCGTGGAGCGACATGGCCGCAGCCGGCGTCCGACGTGTAGCCTCAGGCTCCTTAAGGTAAGCCTGCAACCCCCATGGCGCAGCCAACCGGACCGAAGCATTTCTCGATGATCCGCGGCTTCCACCTCGCGGACTTTTTCACCCTCGCCAATGCCGCCTGCGGCGTCGGGGCCGTGCTTCTCACGATGCGGTACCTGCAAAGCGGGGACCGGGCGCATTTCTACGCCGCCGCCGCCATGGCACCCCTCGCCTTCTTCTTCGACTGGCTGGACGGTAACGTCGCCCGCTGGCGCCACCAGCATTCGGCGCTGGGGCGCGAGCTCGATTCGCTGTCGGACGTCATCTCCTTCGGCGTCGCGCCCGCGGTGCTGGCTTATGCCGCGGGGTTCAACGGCGGCTGGGACGCCGTCGCTCTCATCTACTTCGTATGCTGCGGCGTGAGCCGCCTCGCACGCTTCAACGTCACCGCCGAAACGCTGGCGGCAGGCAGCAGCAGCGGCAAGGTCGCCTACTTCGAAGGCACGCCCATTCCGACCAGCGTGGTTTTGACTGCCGTGCTGGCCTTCGCGGCGTGGCAGGAGCGCATCGGACCGGACCTCTACGGCGGCGCTTGGGACCTCGGCCCCTGGGAATTCCACCCGCTGTCGCTGCTGTTCATCGCCTCGGGCAGCTTGATGATCAGCACGCTGCGCATTCCGAAGCCGTAGGCGATCGGCTCACGCGGCGTCCACTGCCTTCGCGGGGGTGCGGTCGGCGGCGGGACGCTCCAGGCGCCGGCTGTAGGCGGACATGGCGAAGCAGAAGATGAAGTACAGGAGCGAGGCGAAGACATAGGCCTCGACGCCCGAGCCGCTCCAGGCCGGCTCGTTGAGCGAGACCTTGATGGTCGAGAGAAGGTCGAAGAGGCCGATGATCAGCACCAGCGACGTGTCCTTGAAGAAGGCGACGATGGTGTTGACGAGCGGCGGGACGGCGATGCGCAGGGCCTGGGGGAGGATGATGAAGCCCATCTGTCCCCAGTAGCCCAGGCCGATCGCCGCGGCGGCGTCGTACTGCTCGCGGTCGATTGCCTGCAGGCCGCCGCGCACCACTTCGGCGAGGTAGGCGGCGGCGAAGAGGATCATGGCGATCTGCGCGCGCAGCAGCTTGTCGATGCTCACGCCCTCGGGCAGGAAGAGCGGCAGCAGCACGGAGGCCATGAAGAGCAGGCTGATGAGCGGCACGCCGCGGATGAGCTCGATGTAGCCCACCGCGAGCCACTGGATCACCGGCATGCTCGAGCGGCGCGCGAGCGCGAGCAGGATCGAGAGCGGGAAGGCGATCGCCACGCCGAAGGTGGAGAGGAGCAGCGTCAGGATGAGCCCGCCCCAGCGCTCGTTCTCGACGTAGGGCAGGCCGAGCACGCCGCCCCACATCAGGATGCCGATGATAGTGAGGCCGGCGAGCCAGACCAGCGCCAGCCAGGAACGCCAAAAGCGTCTGAACCCCGAGAAAACCCACAGCGCGACGAGCAGCGCGCAGGAGACCGCGGGGCGCCAGTGCTCGTCGTAGGGATAGGTGCCGAAGAGGATGAAGCGGTGCTTGTCGGCGATGAATCCCCAGCACGCCCCTTCCGTGGCCCGGCAGGCCTTCGCGTCCGGGCGCCAGACCGCGTCGAGGAACGCCCAGTCGATGAACGGCGGAATGCTCTTCCACAGGAGGAAGAGGATCAGCAGCGTCGCGGCGCTGCTCAGCCAGCCGGAGAAGAAGCTTTCGCGGATCCACTTCAGAGCAGTGCTCATCTGAGTGAGATCCGCGCGTTGTACCAGTTCATGAAGGCGGAGATCGACAGGCTGATGGTGAGGTACACGCCCATGATGATGGCGATGCCCTCGATCGCCTGCCCGGTCTGGTTCATGGTGGTGTTGGCGATCGACACCAGGTCGGGGTAGCCGATGGCCACCGCGAGCGAGCTGTTCTTCGTCAGGTTGAGGTACTGGCTCGCGAGTGGCGGCACCACCACGCGCAGCGCCTGGGGAATGATCACGTGGCGCAGCGCCTCGCCGCGCTCGAGGCCCACCGCCTGCGCCGCTTCCCACTGGCCCCGCTCCACGGAGAGCACGCCGGCGCGCACGATCTCGGCGATGAAGGCGGCGGTGTAGACCGACAGGCCGGCGAGCAGCGCCGCGAACTCCGGGGTGATCGCGGTGCCGCCGACGAAGTTGAAGCCTTCCAGGCGCGGCGCGCCCTCGAGCGAGGGCAGCAGGATGCCGCGGTTGGACAGGAACACGCCCGGCAGCGGCGAGAGCGCCTCGCGCGGGTGCGGCAGCCCCTCGGTGATGAGCGCGTACCAGAAGAAGAGCTGCACCAGCAGCGGCACGTTGCGGAAGAACTCCACGTACGCGGTGCTCAGGCTGCGCAGCAGGAAGTTCGGCGACAGCCGGAAAAGGCCGATCGCGGTGCCGAGGAAGGTGGCGAGCACGATGCCGACCAGCGCCACGCCGAGGGTGTTCAGCACCCCCACCGCGAGCGCGCGCAGGTAGCTGTCGGCGGCGCTGTAGGTGAGGAAGAACTTCTCGCCGATCTCGAAGCCGGCCTCGCGGCTCAGGAAGCCGAACCCGCTCGCGATGCGCCGCGCCTCGAGATTGGTGACGGTGTTGTGGACGAAGAACCAGGCGATCGCGACCATGGCCGCCAGCGCCGCGGCCTGGAGCGCGATTCGCCTGTACTTCAAGCGGCTAGCGGATCGGGATCGGGTACATGATGCCGCCCTGGTTCCACAGGCGGTTCAACCCGCGCTCGAAGCCGAGCGGCGTGAGGTTCGCGTCGAAGCTCTCGGCGTAGTTGCCGACCTGCTTCACCACGTTGTGCGCCCACCTGGCGTCGAGGCCGAGCATCTTGCCGATGTCGCCGGTCGAGCCGACGAAGCGCTGAATCGACGGGTTGGCGCTGGAGGCCTGCCCGTCGATGTTCTTCGAGGTGAGGCCGAGCTCCTCGGCCTCCATCATCGCGAACATCGACCACTTGACGACGTCGAACCAGCGGTCGTCGCCGTGGCGCACCGCCGGCCCGAGCGGCTCCTTCGAGATCACCTCGGGCAGGATGACGTGGTCGGAAGGGTTCGGCGCCCGCGAGGCGCGGACCGAGACGAGGCCCGACACGTCGGTGGTGTAGACGTCGCAGCGGCCGGCGAAGTAGGCGTTCAGCACCTCTTCCAGCTTCTCGATCACCACCGGCTTGAAGCTCATGCGGTTGGCGCGGAAGTAGTCGGCGAGGTTGAGCTCCGTGGTGGTGCCCGGCTGCACGCAGATGGTGGCGCCGTTCAGCTGCTTCGCGCTCTTCACGTTCAGCTTCTTCGGCACCATGAAGCCCTGGCCGTCGAAGTAGTTCACGCCGACGAAGTTGAGGCCGAGGCCGGTGTCGCGGGTGATGGTCCAGGTGGTGTTGCGCGACAGGATGTCGACCTCGCCCGACTGCAGCGCGGTGAAGCGCTGCTGCGCCGTGAGCGGGGTGTAGCGCACCTTCGTGTGGTCGCCGAACACCGCGGCGGCCACCGCGCGGCAGACGTCGACGTCGATGCCTTTCCACACGCCGCGCGAGTCGGGCTGCGAGAACCCGGCGAGGCCGGTGTTGACGCCGCACTGCACGAAGCCCTTGGACTTCACCGCGTCCAGGGTCGATTGCGCAAACGCATTGCCACACAAAAAAGCCATGCCGATCAGGACAAACCTCATGTTGCTCCTCCCTCGAGTAGGAACTCCCGGACGATCGCGATCTGGTCGGGGTGCATGAGCGTGGGCGCATGGCCCACGCCGCGCACCTCGACCACTTTAGCCTTCGGGCCGCGGGCCATCATAGCGCGGCAGGTCTCGCGCGTGAGCAGGTCCGAGCTCTCGCCGCGCAGCACGAGCGTCGGGCAGCGTACCGCGTCGTAGAGGGGCCACAGCTCCAGGTCCTTCTCCGGCAGCGTGGCGTGGTAGTTCTCGGCGAGGCGCGGGTCGTAGTGCGCGCGCCAGGTGCCGTCCTCGTTCTTCCGCAGCCAGGTCTCGGTGAGGAAGCGCCATTGCGCGTCGCTGTGCGGGCCGAAGGGCACCGACACCGCGCGGATGAGGCGCTCGGCGTCCTCCACGGTGCGGAACTGCAGCTCCTTGCCGAGGTAGGAGGCGATGCGCTCGAGCGAGGCGCGCGTCACCACCGGGCCGGCGTCGTTCAGCACCAGCCGCGCCACCGGGTTGCCGGGCTGCGCGGCGAGCGCCATGCCGACCAGGCCGCCGAGCGAGGTGCCGAGCCAGTGCACCGCGTCGGTATCGAGCCGCGCGATGAGCGTCACCATGTCGGCGACGTATTGCGGCACCGCGTAGAGCCTCGGGTCGGCCAGGCGGTCGGAATCGCCGCGGCCGGCGAGGTCGGGGCAGACGACGCGGAAGTGGTCGCAAAGCGCCGCGGCGAGCGTGTCGAAGTCGCGCGCGGTGCGCGTGAGGCCGTGCACGCAGATGAGCACGTCCCGGTTGCGCGGGTCGCCCCACTCCAGGTACGCGATGCGGTGCAGCCCCTTCGCCGAGGCGCACTGCACCGAGCGGCGCCGTGGCTCGGGGGCTACGCCGTCTTCAGCCATTGGACGAGCAATGCCTCGCGCACCGCCGCGGCGGCGGCATCGAGGGTGGAAAAGCGCATGCCGCGATCGCGCAGCAGCGCGAGCTTCTCGGAGCGCACGTTGGCGCCGCGCACCGCATAGCCGTAGCCGGCGTAGCGCGTGCGCTCGATGGGCGCGTCCTGCTCGTCGTACCAGATCCATTCGTCGACGAAGCCGAACGCCACCTCCTCGAGCGCCTCGTCGGCTTCGTCCGGGTCGACGAGCGCGAGCTCGCCGCCGGCGTAGCGGAAGTAGGTCTGCCGGTCGGCGGTCACGGCGTAGCCGATCCAATCGGGGGGATTTTTTTTGATACTAAAACCCAGAATCAGCCGGCCATCTTGCGCCACCTCGACCTCGACGCCCGGCGCGCCCGGCGCGGCGACGTCCTCCTTGACGACGTTGCCGTTCTCGATGATGACGCGGCCGCGCACGCCGTCGTGCTCCCACTCGGCCTCTACGCGCAGCTCCGGAAAGTCGCCCGAAGCCTCGGTGAAGGTCGGGAAGGGGATGCCCTTCTTCGGCGCGAAGCGGTACTCGAGCCGGCCTTCGCCGTGGTGCTCGGTGTAGTCCTCGGCGTCGGCGTCGCGCACCATGAGCCAGCGCACGCGCTCGCGGAAATCCTCGAGGCGACCGGCGCCGGTGACGCGCACGACCGCCGTGAACAATCAGGCCTCGTACTTGAAGGACAGCGACAGGCGGGCGCGGAACTGCACCACCTTGCCGTCCTCGATCTTCACGTCGAGCTTCTCGATCTCGGCGATGCGCAGGTCGCGCAGCGTGCTGGAGGCCGCGCTCACGGCGTTGCGCGCCGCATCCTCCCAGGAGCTGCTGCTCGTGCCGATCACTTGCGTAACGCGATAGACGCCGCCGTCGGATTTCTTCGCCATGGCCTCTCCTCCTCTAAAGGGTCGCCAGTCCTGCCGGGTCATTGTAGCCAATACCGCCCGCGGCGGCGGCGCTCCGCCTCGACGGACAGGCCGGCGTCGCCGAGGCGCACCGTCGCCGCGCCGTCGATATCGGTGCGCAAGAGCTGCGCGGCGGCGGCGCGGTAGCGATCGAGCACCTCGGGCGCGGGATGGCCGAAGCGGCTGCGATAGCCCACTGGCACGATGGCGTAGCGCGGCTTGAGCGCGGCGATGAGCTCCGGCGACGACGAGCTGCGGCTGCCATGATGCGGGACGAGGAGAATATCGGTGCTATCGAGCTTCTTCTCGCTGACCAGTTTTTCCTCGCTGATTCTTTCGATGTCTCCGGTCAGCAGGATCGACCCGCCATCGGTCTCGATGCGCAGCACGCAGCTCTGGTCGTTGCGCCGCGCCTCGGGCGCGGCGGCGGGCGGATGCAGGAACGCGAAGCGCACGCCGTCCCATTCCCAGCGCTCGCCCGCGCGGCAGCGGCGTCGCGCCGCCGCGAGCGCATGGAGCGGGTGCTGCGCCGCGAGCGAGGAGGCGATCGCCCCGACCTCGAGCGATTCGAGCACGCTCGTCGCGCCGCCGACGTGGTCGGCGTCCTGGTGCGTGAGCACCATCAGGTCGACTCGCGTGAGCCCGGCGCCGCGCAGCGCCGGGACAACCACGCGCGAGCCGCTGTCGGCCTCCGGCCCGAAGGCCGGGCCGGTGTCGTAGAGCAGCACGCGGCTCGCGGTGCGCGCGAGCACCGCGAGGCCCTGGCCGACGTCGAACACGGTGATCCACGCCTCGCCGTGCGCGGGCGCCGGCGGGGCGAGGGCGAACGCGGGCGCCATGAGCGCCACCCCGCCCGCGCGCCAGGGCAGCCCGCGCGGCGCGAGCATCCACGCCGCGCCGGCGAGCGCGAGCGGCACCGTCCAGGGCGCCGGCGCGTGGCTCTGCCAGAGCGCGAGCGGCAGCGCTGCGCACCACTCGAGGAACTGCAGCAGCCATTCCACCAGGTAGGAAGAAAATGTCAGTAGAAAGTCGAATGGAAAAATCGCGGCAAGCAGGGCGAGCGGCGTGACGATGACCGACACCACCGGGATCGCAATCGCGTTGGCGAGCGGGCCGGCGAGCGAGACCTGGCCGAAGAGGAGCAGCGCCGCCGGCGCGAGCCCCAGCGTGATCGCCCATTGCATGCGCCCCCATTGCGCGAGGCGCGGCCCGGCGCTCGTCCATCCCGCCGCGACGTAGAACATGAGCGCCACCGCGCCGAAGGACAGCCACAGCCCCGGCGCGAGCGGCGCCCAGGGGTCGGCGAGCACCACGACGGCGAGCGCGAGGGCGAGCGTGCGCCAGGGCGAGGCGATGCGCCCGGACCAGAGCGCGGCCGCGACCACCGTCACCATCCAGAAGGTGCGCTGCGCCGGCACCGCGAAGCCCGAGAGCAGCGTGTAGCCGAGCGCCGCGGCGATCGCCGCCGCCGCGGCCGCCTTGCGCGCCGGCAGGCGCAGCGCGAGGGCGCTCGAGCGGCGCCACCCGAGCGCCACCAGCCACGCCGCGAGCCCGGACACGAGCGTCACGTGCAGCCCGGAGATGCTCATCAGGTGCGTCACCCCGGTTCGGTTGAAAAGCCGCCACTCCTCGCCGGAGATAGAGCGCTGGTCGCCGATCGCAAGCGCGGCAAGGATGCCCGCCGCCGGCGTCGCGCCCAGCGTGCCGAGGAAGCGCTCGCGCACGGCCTCGCGCAGCTGTTCGATGCGGTCGAGAAAACTGTTCCTGGATCCGACTTCTTTCGGTTCGGGCTTGCCCCGCACGTAGCCGGTGGCGCCGATGCCGCGCTCGAGGAGCCAGGCCTCGTAGTCGAAGCCGTGCGGATTCACCAGGCCGTGCGGCCGGCGCAAGCGCAGGGTGAAGAGCCAGCGCTCGCCCGGATGCACGGGCGAGGCGGCGTCGTACCAGGTGACGAGGAGCTTGCGGGGCAGCCACACCCCGGCTGCCTCCGGCTCGAGCTCGAAGCGCGGGCTCGCGCCGCTCGTCGGCAGGCTGGAGACCACGCCCACCACCTCGAGGTCGCGGCCTTCGAGCTCGGGGGCGAGCCGGTCGGCGATGCGCCAGTGCGCCCAGGCCGCGGCCCACAGGAATCCGGCCGCGAGGCAGAAAACGACGAGGAAGCCGCGCTTCCAGATGCCCAGGGCGAGAAGCAAAGGCAGCAGGCCCGCCCACAGGAGCGACGGCAGCGCCGCCTGGAGCTGCAGCAGCGCCGCGCCGGACGCGAACGCGACGGCCGCCGGGGTCATGTAGCATGCAACGCGGGTGCCTCCCCGCCGCTGACCGTGCCGCGCAAGTTTTTCCGCAAGTACCTGCCGCACCCGGAGCGCGTGCGCGCGAGCCGCCTGGTGCGCGCCTTCGGCGGCTGGCTCGACCATCCCAACCTCTGGCACCTGAACCGCCGCTCGGTGGCGGGCGCGGTGGCGATCGGCCTTTTCGCCGGGCTCGTGCCCGGACCGCTGCAGATGCTCGCCGCGCTGCTCCTCGCGGTGCCGCTGCGCCGCAACCTGCCGGTGGCGCTGCTGGTGACCTTCTATACCAACCCGTTCACCATCGTGCCGCTCTACCTCCTCGCCTACGGCTACGGGCGCCTGATCCTCCCCGGCGAGCAGGCGGCGCGCGTCGAGCCCTTCCACATGGATTGGGGAAACATCGGCGCCTCGATGGAGGCGCTCGGCGCCTGGATGATGGGCCTGGGCAAGCCGCTCCTCATCGGCATCCCCGCGCTCGGTCTGACGCTCGCGGTGCTCGGCTATTTCATCGTCGAGCTCGCCTGGCGCGCCTACGTCGTGCTCGCCTGGCGCGCGCGAAAGCGCCGCCGGCAACAAGCGCGCGCCCCGTAAGGGAAAGGACGACCCTTAGAATCCGCGCATGGACGCGGTCAATACCTCGCTGCTGCTCGGCGCGCTGCTGCTTTTCATCAGCGTGGCGGCGAGCGTCGCCTCCTCGCGCTTCGGCTTCCCGCTGCTGCTGGTGTTCCTGGTGGTCGGCATGCTCGCCGGCGAGGACGGGCCCGGCGGCATCCAGTTCAGCGATTTCGGGCTGTCGTTCCTGATCGGCAACCTGGCCCTCGCGCTGATCCTGCTCGACGGCGGGCTGCGCACCAGCATCCGCAGCTTCCGCGTCGCGCTCGGGCCGGCGCTCGCGCTCGCCACCGTGGGCGTGGTGCTCACGGCGGCGATGCTGGGCGCTTTCGCCGCCCTGGCGCTCGGCTTCAAGTGGCAATACGGCCTGCTCTTCGGCGCCATCGTCGGCTCGACCGACGCGGCGGCGGTGTTCGCGCTGCTGCGGCACAGCGGCGTGCACCTGAACGAGCGGGTCAGCGCCACGCTCGAGATCGAGTCGGGCTCGAACGACCCGATGGCGATCTTCCTCACCATCGTGCTGGTCGAGCTCATCCGCGGCGCCGCGCCGCCCGGCGCAACCGGAGCCGTCGTGCTCCTCGTGCAGCAGCTCGGCCTGGGCGCGCTCGGCGGCATCCTCTTCGGCTTCGCCCTGCGCGAGGCGGTGCACCGCATCCGGCTCGCCGAGGGCTTGTACGCGCTCTTCATCGCCTCGGGCGCGATCGCCTCGTTCGCGGTGATCAACAAGCTCGGCGGCAGCGGCTTCCTCGGCATCTACATCATGGGCCTCATCGTCGGCAACGGCCGCAGCCACGCCACCGAGCACGTGATGCGCGTGATGGACGGGCTCGCCTGGCTCGCGCAGGCCGGCATGTTCGTGCTGCTCGGCCTGCTCGTCACTCCCTCGGCGGTGGCGCGCGAGCTCGGGCCGGCGCTCCTCGCCGGCGCGTTCCTCATCCTGGTGGCGCGGCCCGTGGCCACGTTCCTGACGCTCGCGCCTTTCCGCTTCAACCTGCGCGAGAACCTCTACATCGCCTGGATGGGCCTGCGCGGCGCGGTGCCGATCATTCTCGCCCTCTTCCCGCTCATGGCCGGCGTGGAGGAATCGTTTCGCCTCTTCCAGTACACGTTCGTCATCGTGCTGCTGTCGCTCCTCGTGCAGGGCACGACCGTCGGGCCCGCGGCGCGGCTGCTCGGGCTCGAGGTGCCCGCGCCGCGCGAGCCGCGCCTGAGGAGCGGGCTGCACCTGCCGACCGCGCAGGACTACGAGCTGCTGCAGTACGCGGTCGAGCAGAATTCGGCGGCCGCCGGCGCGAATCCGTCGCAGCTCGCCCTGCCCAAGGGCGCGCGCCTCGTCGCGGTGGCGCGCGCCCATCAGTTCCTCAGCCCGCCGCCGGCGCTGCTGCAGGCCGGCGACATCGCCTGCGTGCTCGCGCCCGAGGACACCTACCAGCGCGTGGGCGAGCTCTTCGTCGCCGGCCCGGGGCTCGCCGGCGAGCTGACGCGCAGCTTCTTCGGCGACTTCGTGCTGAACGGCGACGCGCGCCTGGAAGACGTGTGCGAGGCCTACGGCGTGCAGCCGGTCGGCTCGGGCAGCCTGGAGGAGTTCCTGCGCCGCAGCCTCAAGGGACGCCCGGTGGTCGGCGACGCGGTCGAGGTCGGCGACATCCAGCTCACCGTGCGCGAGATGGACGGCCCGCGCATCGTCAAGGTCGGCCTGAAGCTGAGGTGAGGCTTCGATGAGCCACGAGGAGTTCGTCGCCGCCTATGCGAGCGGCACGGTCCGCGTGCGCGTCGATCGCGAGCGCGCCGCAAAGCTCGTCTCGGCGCGTCTCATGCTTCCTTTCGTGCTTCTTCCCCTCCTCGGCCTCGCCGTCGCCCTCGCCCTCACCGGCCGGCTCTTCGCCGGCATCGCCCTCTTCCTCCTCGTGCTCGCCTTCCGCTACGCGATCCGCGCCAGCAGCCAGGGCTTCGTCCTCTCGCGCGCCCTGCAGAACCCGGCCTTCTATGAGGAGGTGATCACCGCCGGCGTGCTGTCCTTCGAGTGATGGCGGCGCTAGGACCGAAGCGCTGAGTCGGAGTGCAGCACGCCGTCGCGCAGCTCGAGGATGCGCTCGGCGCGCGCGGCGAGGCCAGTGTCGTGCGTGACGATGACGAAGGCGGTGCCGCGCGAGGCGGACAGGCGCAGCATCACCTCGAAGACCTCATCGGCGGTGTGCGAGTCGAGGTTGCCGGTCGGCTCGTCGGCGAGCACGCAAGCGGGCTCGGTGACGAGCGCGCGCGCGAAGGCGCAGCGCTGGCGCTCGCCGCCGGAGAGCTCGCCCGGCAGGTGCTCGAGCCGCTCGCCCAGGCCGACATCCGACAGGACCTGCTTTGCCTTTTCCAAGGCTTTATTTTTTTCAACCCGCCGGATGAAGAGCGGCATGGCGACGTTCTCGATCGCGGTGAACTCGGCGAGGAGGTGGTGGAACTGGTAGACGAAGCCGAGCGTGCGGTTCCTCACCTGGCCGCGCTCGGCTTCGCTCATGTCGCTGAAGCGCCGGCCCTGCACGCTCACCGTGCCGCCGCTCGGCGCATCGAGGCCGCCGAGGAGATGCAGCAGCGTCGACTTGCCCGAGCCCGAGCGGCCCATGATGGCGATGCGCTCGCGCGCGCGCACCTCGAGGCTCACGCCGTGCAGCACCGGCACCGGCGCCGGGCCCTGGTAGGTCTTCTTCAGGTTTTCACAAGAAAGCACTACTTCATTCATACCGCAGCGCTTCCGCGGGATTGAGGCGCGCCGCGCGCCAGCTCGGGTAGAGCGTGGCGAGGAAGGACAGCGCGAGCGCCATCAGCGCCACCGAGATCACGTCGTCGGCCTGCAGGTCCGAGGGCAGGTCCGGAATCATGTACACGTCCTTCGACAGGAACTTGACGTTGAAGGCGTTCTCGATCGCCGGGACGATGACGTCGATGTTGAGCGCGGTGATGACGCCGGTGAGGACGCCCACCGCCGTGCCGATCACGCCGATCACCATGCCCTGGACGATGAAGATCTGCATCACCGAGCCGGGCGCGGCGCCGAAGGTGCGCAGGATGGCGATGTCGGCCTGCTTGTCGGTGACCGCCACCACCAGCGTGGAGATGATGTTGATCGCCGCCACCAGGATGATGAGGGCGAGGATGATGAACATCATGCGCTTCTCGATCTCCACGGCGCGGAAGAAGTTGGCGTGGCTGCGCGTCCAGTCGAACGCGTACACGTCGCGCGGCAGGCTGCCCGAGAGCTCGCGCGCCACCTCGCGCGCGGCGAACAGGTCGTCGAGCTTGAGGCGCACGCCGGAGACGCGCTCGCCCAGCTGATAGAGCGTCTGCGCGTCGCGCAGGTGCACGAGCGCGAGCCCCGAGTCGGCGTCGCTGATGCCGGCCTCGAAGATGCCGACCACGGTGAACTGCTTGAGGCGGGGAATGACGCCGGCCGGGGTCACCAGGCCCTGCGGCGCCACCAGCGCCAGCTTGTCGCCGGTGAACACGCCGAGCGCGCGCGCGAGGTCGGCGCCGAGCACGACGCCGAACTCGCCCGGCTTGAGCGCGCCGAGGCTGCCGGCGCGCATGTGCTTGCCCAGGTCCGCGACGCGGTCCTCCTGCTCCGGCAGGATGCCGCGCACGATGGCGCCGCGCACCGCGCCGCCGGCCGAGAGCATCGCCTGCGCCTGCACGAAGGGCGCGGTGGCGAGCACGCGCGGGTGCTGCGCGACGCGCTCGGCGATCTCCTGCCAGCCGGCGAGCCGGCCGTCGGCGCCCACCACCTGCACGTGCGAGGCGACGCCGAGGATGCGCGTGCGCACCTCTTCCTGGAAGCCGTTCATTACCGAGAGCACCACGATCAGGGCCCAGACCCCGACGGCGATGCCGATCATCGAGACCGCGGAGTTGATGCCGATGAACCGGTTGCGGCGCCGGGCGCGCGTGTAGCGCAGGCCGACCGCGAGCTCGTATCGCATGAGCGGGCGAGAATACTACAATCGACCGAGTGGACGCCGACACTTCCCGCGCGCTCGCCGCCCTGATCCGCAAGGAGCGCCTCACGCACCTGGGCACGCTGCGCGGCGGCGCGCCGCTCGTCTCGATGACGCTGTACCTGCCGGCGCCGGACTTCTCGGCGTTCTACATCCACGTCAGCCGCCTGGCGTGGCACACGCAGGACATGCTGCAGGACCCGCGCGTGGCGCTCTCGATAGCCGACACCGACGACGGCCGGGCGGATCCTTTTACGTTCATGCGGGTCTCCATAAGAGGAGATGCCGTGCAGATGCCCGCCGGACCGAAGGAGGAATGGTTGAAGAAGTTCCCTGAACAGGCGATCAATTTCGAGCTCGCCGACTTCTCGTTCTGGCAGATCGCGCCGCGCGACGCGCGCTTCGTCGCCGGCTTCGGGCGCATCCACAACATTTCCGCCGCCGACCTCATTCATTCAGGAGAAGCAAGATGACTGCCCAACCCAAGCTCAAGCCCGCCCTCATGCTCGTCGACGGAAAGTGGGAGGCGAGCGCCGACGGGCGCTTCATCCCGGTCGAGAACCCAGCCAGGCGCCAGGCCATCGCCGAAGTGCCGCGCGCCGGGGCGGCCGACGTCGATCGCGCGGTGCGCGCCGCGGCCAAGGCCTTCGCCAGCTGGAAGAACGTGCCGCCGCGCGAGCGCGGGCGTCTCCTCATGAAGATCGCCGACAGCATGGAGGCCGAGAGCGAGGCGCTGGCGAAGCTCATCGCCACCGAGACCGGCAACGCGCTGCGCACGCAGTCGCGTCCCGAGGCGAAGGGCGCGGCGGACCTCTTCCGCTACTTCGGCGGCCTCGCGAGCGAGCTGAAGGGCGAGACGGTGCCGCTCGGCGAGCACGTGCTCTCCTACACGCGGCGCGAGCCGATCGGCGTGGTGGGCGCGGTGATCCCGTGGAACTCGCCGGTGGCGCTGGGTGCGATGAAGATCGCCATGTCGCTTGCCGCCGGCAACACGCTGGTGCTGAAGGCGGCCGAGGACGCGCCGCTCGGCGTGCTGCGCATGGCGGAGCTCTGCTCGGAGCACCTGCCCGCGGGCGTGCTCAACGTCCTCACCGGCTACGGCGAGGAAGCGGGCGCGGCGCTCGTGCAGCACCCCCTCGTGCGCAAGCTTTCCTTCACCGGCTCGACCGAGGTCGGCAAGCTCATCATGCACGCCGCCGCCGACCGCATCGTGCCGGTGTCGCTCGAGCTCGGCGGCAAGAGCCCCTGCGTGGTCTTCCCCGATTCGAACGACGAGCGCACCGTCGATGGCGTAATAAGCGCCATGCGCTTCACGCGCCAGGGCCAGTCCTGCACGGCCGGCTCGCGCCTTTTCCTGCACAAATCGATCTACGAGGAGTTCCTGAGCAACCTGGCGAAAAAGCTCGAGAAGCTGAAGATCGGCGATCCCCTCGACGAAGCGACCGACATGGGCGCGATCATCAACCGCAAGCAGTTCGACCGGGTCTGCGGCTACATCGAGGACGGCATGGCGCAGAAGGGTTCTCGCCTGGTGCTGGGCGGCCTGCCGCCCAAGCAGGGCCCGCTCGCGCAAGGCTTCTTCGTCCAGCCCACGGTCTTCGCCAACGTGCAGAACGACTGGCGCATCGCGCGCGAGGAGATCTTCGGGCCGGTGCTCGCCGCCATCCCGTGGGAAGACGAGGCCGACGCGATCCGCATGGCGAACGACAGCCACTACGGCCTCGCCGCCTTCGTCTGGACGCGCGACGTGGCGCGCGCGCTGCGCACCGCGCACGAGATCGAGTCGGGCTGGGTGCAGGTGAACCAGGGCCTGGGCCAGTCGCCCGGGCATTCCTACGGCGGCTTCAAGCAGAGCGGCATCGGCCGCGAGTTCTCGCTCGAGGGCATGATCGACAGCTTCACGCAGCGAAAAAGTGTGACCGTGAATCTAAAGTCCTAGGACACCTACTCCTTACAACTCATGAATACTCAAGAGCTGAAGGCGCTGCAGGCGCCGATCAAGGAACGCTACCGCAACGAGCCGGGCGCGGCGGTCGTGACGCTGCGCGCCGAGGGCCGCATCGGCGAGGGCATCGCCTGCCGCGTCGACACCGGCCGCGCGCTCGTCGAGGCGGGATTGCATCCCGCCACCGGCGGCAGCGGCATGCAGGCCTGCTCCGGCGACATGCTCCTGGAAGCGCTCGTCGCTTGCGCGGGCGTCACGTTGAAGGCGGTTGGAACTGCTCTCTCAATAAAGATCAATGACGGAAAAGTCACGGCAGAGGGCGATCTCGACTTCCGCGGCACGCTCGGCGTGGCCAAGGACGCGCCGGTCGGCTTCCGCGAGATCCGCCTGCGCTTCGAGCTCGACACCGACGCCACCGAGGAGCAGAAGAAGAAGCTCGTCGAGCTCACCGAGCGCTACTGCGTGGTGCTGCAGACGATCCGCAACGCACCGCGCATCGCCGTCGAGTCCGCAGTCTCGTCCTGAATGCCGCGGCTGCTCGTCAACGTCGACGTCGGCGACCTCGCGCAGGCCGAGCGCTTCTACTGCGCCGCGTTCGGCCTGACGGTGGGCCGGCGCTTCGACGGTGCGCTCGAGCTGCTCGGCTCCGACGCGCCGATCTGCCTGCTCGAGAAGCCCGCCGGCACGACGCCCGCGCCGCGGCCGTCGGCGGCGCGCGACTACCGCCGCCACTGGACGCCGGTGCACCTCGACTTCGTCGTCGAGGACCTCGAGGCCGCGCTCGCGCGCGCCCGGCGGGCGGGCGCGACGCTCGAGAAGGACATC